>Ga0208958_1000202_pt1 | contig 76110 bp, 133 predicted proteins | sample RifOxyB1_FD_184032 | JGI IMG/M metagenome (GOLD analysis project Ga0208958, IMG submission 184032) | Soil microbial communities from Rifle, Colorado - Rifle Oxygen_injection B1 (SPAdes) | ecosystem: Environmental > Terrestrial > Deep subsurface > Rock core/Sediment | place: Rifle, Colorado...
GCGGGTGGAGCCACGGCTAGAGCTGTCCCAATTTACGATGAATCCGGAACGCTCCTTGGATATATTCCGGTGTATGCCGTCCAATGGTGATGCATCTCGGGGCATCCGGCCAACCCGGAGCCCCACCCTTTATACAGATTCCGACCGGCCGCCGAGCTGCGCGTCTAACGCTGCCCATCAACCTGATACGGCGACTGGCCGGTACTTCGAAGCACAAATTTGACTCACTTAAAATCTCATCTTCGGAGGATATCCACATCAGTGGATTATGTGTCCGTTCCGGGGTGGTCCCTGGATTTCCAACTCATCGCTCGTTCTCCTTGTTGTGCACCACGTTGATTTCACAGAGGAACCCGTGGGGGCTCAACCCTACAAATACACCTTCAAGGCATGCACGACGCCTCGAAAGATAAAGTCTTTCGACTGCTGCTCGCGGGGCAGTTGATCGAATGGCACCATGCACGGATGCTGCTTGAGATCGGGGCGCTTCTCCGGGCCGTAGGTCCATCCTTCATCGGTCTTCTGTTTCATCCAACTGATGTGGGACGCTTCCGGGCCGAAATCGCCCATCTCGTGCAGATCGACACCCATCCGGCCCGACATCTCCATCATCTCCCCATGCTTCTAAACTCATCCTTGCCTCCTTGGTCTTGCGGCATTGTGCCAGTCTCTCCCCTCTGGAGTCTCTTTTATCCATCGCTCATACGGCAAACGGCTGTCCATCCAATCCGTTCTCGGCTGTCCACTTTGAGGCTCGGGATGATCATGAACTCTGGCCCGTTCACCATTCGGATCATACCACTCATCGCACATGGCGCAACGGGACCAACCTTTCGGAATCCAACTCCTCATTGTCCCGCTTCTTCCTTCTTCACAACCACTTCTTGCTCTTGCCAGTCAAGCTTTTTGGTAGCCACGACAACAAACCGATATTTATCACTAAACCGGAGCCCGCGCCGACACGACGGCCACGTTAAATCAACAGTCATGTTATCGAATGGGATATAGTTCGCATACGAAGCCCCAATGGTTAGATAGGATGTGTTTTCCCACCATTCGATAAAGTAGTCAATCCCACATGCTGAGAACTGGATTTTGCGCTGGAATGACTCTTCTTTTAGTGATGATCTTAATGGACGACATCCCTCCTTTTCCAGTAGATCAACTATTTCCTGGATATCTTGCATCTGATCCCTCCTTTTCTTTTAGAATATCACTCAACTTCCGCCGAGTGATCCCGACATACTCCCGCGCCAGTTTCGCCGGCCATTCATGACTGCTTCTCTTTTCGCCCACCATCCACCAGATTCGCTCAGAGTTTGCGACCCGACCTGATGGCGTGAGGAATGCGGTTTAGCCATCGCTGGCTTGCCCAGGACCGTCAGCGTAGCCGTTGGAGCGGGCGTTTAGTTACTTCTTCTTTGCTTTGATCGCCTTCCCGGCCAACAGGTTATCGACGCGCTTTTCCTGACTGGCGGGGATACCAACTGTGGTCCAATTCGCTATTGTGCGCTCTGTGACTCGTAGCTTGTCAGCCACATCCTTCCACGTACCGTATCTCTCACGCAGCGCGAGAAGTCTCAAGTCAATCGTTTTAATGCTTCTTTCCAGCTTCCGCCCCATCCTCGATCTCCTTTCAGTTTCGGTGAAAATATTAAAGCAGATTTCATGAAAGGTCAAATTATATTTTCATGAATTTTCCACTTGACATGCTCGTAATTTTCGCCGATTCTTTATCCACCATCGAAAACAACCACAACTCAAAAGGAGGAATCTTATGGCTCCAGAAACGCCGCCGCCTCCGAGACATCGCCCATGAATCTAGGCGACGAAACCGAGCATCCTGAAAACACTGGCTCTTCAGAGCCGTCAAGAATGTGGGGGCATCGAGGGCACGAGGAACGGATGACAAAATGAGATGGAAACGCATTCTTATTTTCATGCTTATTCGCACCCGCTAAGTGAGCGACCTGGACCCCCGCTTTAAAACCTGCCGCAAAAACAGAGCGGCGCCGGAGCGGGTAACCGGACTCGATTCCCCTGCGAGTGTCAGGGGTAATCTAACCACACAAAAGGAGAAGAACCATGTATGAAGGGGAAGCATTACGAGCAGAAACATCGAAAGTAGAGGAATCCATGGAGTTCCACTCTTTACTCAGGAGAACCACCGAGGTCACCGAACAGGCCACAAGTGTTAGGATCGACGCCAATCGAAAGATCAATGTGCTTGTTGGTCCGCGACTGGAAGAGAGCAACAAAGCCATTGACAAGGCTCCTAAACCGTCCAGCCTTTACGGTGAGGTTCTGTCCCTACTGGACTCTATCTCTCAGTCCCTCAACTCCATTTCCAGTCAGATCGGCCGGCTGTAGCGTAGCCAAGATCAGATCATCGCAAGGGCAGCTCCGACGTGGGGCCGCTCATAAAAGGAAGGGGAAACCATTGAGAGCCGTATTGTTTCTTTCGGCTATGTTGCTTGTAGATGCTATTGAGAAGGCTACGGTTTTAGCTACAGGGAAAGAGTGGCCACCGGTTCCAGAGGGCGTCACGGGTGGATCATTAGTTATGTTGGCCGTCTTCTTTATTATGGATTTCATTGAATTATTAAAATAAGACGGGGGGGGGGTAGATGATTGAGTTCCTATCAAACCATCCAGGATATGTCGGGTTCATTGTGGGGGTGTTTGTCGGCGCCCCGATTGGAGTCCTTGCTGTGTGCCTGCTACAGATGGCGGCTATTGGGTCAAGGTCACAGGAGGATGATGGGGCTCGGGGTAATCCGGTCGATGGTACATAGAAAAATAGGGGGGGTATTTGTGTCTGTAGAATTGAAGTCAACTAACCCAATGATTCTTCTTCATGGCGCAGGTCCATCCGGAGTCATGTGCCGTCATTGTGACCATCTTGATCCGGGCAAGGTCAAGGGTAACGCCCATTGCAAGAGGGCCGCAGAGCACACGACCGGACCCGAGTGGAAGCAGTACCGTAAGGGTGGTCATCGGCTCATGTGGGCACCGTGCTCCTTGTTCTCGGGAGAGACGAGCTATACTTACGTCTGCTCTGGTCCGTGCGGCAAAGAACACACAATCAGCCTTATCGCAAAAGGCGCACGCAGATTCACCGGATGGTGCAAAGCTTGTGGTGAAATCTCCGGGAAGGCCAAGAGGGACAAGGCGAAGAAGTCATTGGTGCTTCCTGAGTTCAATGGGTGTCATCCGGTCAAGACTTTTCGAGAGGGAAACCGATGCCCTCAAGAATGTGAAAACAGGCCGTTGTGCTTAAACTATACGGCTAAACGGGATTGGCCCGGATTCAAAGCCAGCAAGAAGGAGGGGGGTTATGACTCAGTTCGACAAAGTAAGACATATCATCATTGACATTGGAGAAGGCGTACCGTTTACGGTTGACTCAATTGTAAAGAAAGATGGGGATCTGGCTCGCGTTACAGTTTCATCGTACATGAGCAAACTCAAGAATGCAGGGGCACTCAAGAAACAAGAGATAGGGTACGTCTGCGAAGACTTGGATCGAATCACGTTCTTTGGGAAGTGTTCGTCTAAAGATGTTCAATCTCAACCCACCAACCCCGTGACGCCCATCCCCACCAACGGGACCGGACTCGATGCGTTGAAAGACATGGTGGAAAGCCTGGACTGGCTCATTAATGAGCACATTCCCGCGCTTGAGGCCAAGAATCAGAAGCTTAACGAAGAGAACCGATCCATGTACTGCTTTCTTAACAAGTTCACGGGACAACTCAGCAAGGCCAAAGAGATCCGCATGGCCACGGCAAGGGAAGAGGACGACAAAGAAGCTATTGTGAATTAGGAGAAAAGGGAGGGGAACAATGACGTGCCCAGTTTGCAAGCAAGGAGTCAAGCGTCTCAAAGCCATAGCGCTCTTGGTGGTCACTAACGGCCAGCATCAACGAGCCTCGGCAGGGGTGAGTTGCCCGAAGTGCGGAGACATGTTCGTCGTGGCAAGGACCGTTGACCATGGTCAGGCGAAGCACAAGTGGAGGGTCGCATGAACAGAATCGAGTGGAACGGAAAACCGGCAGACCATATCAACCAGATGGCAGAACATTGGGGCAATTCTGGTAATGGACATCATTGTGAGTCGTGCGAAAGATCGGACGGCCTTCACGATTACCACGAACAAAGTTCACCGGAAAACGAGATCACCAGGCTCCGCAAAGCCCTGGCCGACATTCTTGGCTGCTCGTCCCTCAGAAAAGCATGGGGCGTGGCAGAGGAGGCATTGAAAGATGCTTGAGAACATAACAACGGAAGAATTGAGGGCCGAACTGGATCGCAGGGAGAATGCAGAGAAAGAGATTGCCAAGCCCAAACAGCTTGAGTCCATGGATTTCACAGCCCTTCGCAGTCTATGTCAACGCTACATAGACGACATAGACAAAGTTGGCGGATACGTTGATGAAAATTACCGTCACTACATCTATGAGACAGCTATCTCTGCCATCTTTGGGAAGGGAGTGTGGGAATGGATCAATCAAAAGAGAAAGTAACGTTGGCAGTCGGTGCCTTTCTGACCTTCGTTCTCATGGTCATATTCGTGTCCGCTGGCTTCTTCGTCGGCTACGGCATGGCAGGCGGAAGGGACAAGTGCGATGCTCAAGCATACGTTGAACGGTGCGAAACTATGCGACAACACGCAATAGTCAACTCTGATTCAGAGGTTCTAACTCGCGCCGTTATACTGGTTGTCGATTACATTCAGCAAGTCAAGACGCCTGGGTTTCATGGGGAATTGCCATAACGCCCATCGGCGCAGCTTGAAGGGGAAGTGATGTTGATCGTAGTCCCAAACGGAGCATGGGTGGGACGTCTTCTCGGCACCCCGTCACGATGGCGCGGGCCGGCCACGCACGCCATAGATCCGCTTGATCCAGCCAAGACCCTATGTGGGAAGAATCCAGAGGGGTGGGACTACGAGGACGGTGATATTGGAATCGTTTCATGCAAGGTGTGCAGAAAAAAGATTGGAAGGGGAAGCGATGATTGAGAAAAAGTTCCTGTGTGATTTATGTCGGAAGAAACACGAGATAAGATGCATGGACGGCCCCAATCGAATGATAGGGATTCTCTGGACGCCCCTTAATGCGTTAGTGGAGTGCCCACCAAAACAATCAGAGCATCACCTACCCGGCAACGAGTGATCGCCAATGCCCTCGATGTAAGGCGACGGTGAAGCGATGACAAGCCGGCCGGCGCGTCGGCATAAAAAAACTTACGAAAGGAGAAGAATCTTTATGGATACAAGAACAGGCGAAATCCACGATTTCCCGTACGAGAAAATGATGGAGCACATGGATTCCATAGACCGGAAATACATGATGCAGCTCAACCCAACACTTGAACAGACCGAGAAACGGAAGGTGGGCAGGAACGAACCGTGCCCGTGTGGGTCAGGAAAGAAATTCAAACGGTGTCATCTTGGAAAGCCGGCATAGGGAGCAATGAGCATGAACGAAAACGATTGGATCTATGAGTTGGCCCGAAAAGCCTATGAGGCCTACTGCGAATCGACGGGATGGAAAAGCGCGGTCACCGGTGCAGATCTTCCTCTGTTCGATAATTGCCCCGGCGCGGTCAAAAAAGGGTGGGTCGCGGTGGCCGAAAAGATGCTTTTGGAGATCGGAAAATAGCCGGCAGGGGTGTCGGCGGGAGGATGAGAATGGAGTTCTGGCCGGTATACTTTGGAGCACAAATAGCTGTGCATGTCGGGCTCGCTGCCGCATATTTTATTTGGTTTAGTTAGCCGGGAGGATGAGATGAAAATGGGTTGGCCCAGAGGTCGCTACAATGGATGCAGAATCGAGGGGTTCAAGGTGTGCGTCTCGATGCACGTTTTGAGCTGGCGATTTGTCCCGCTCCTGACGTGGAATTTTGGAGAGCTCGTGTTTATCTGGCTGTGCTTCACGATTCGGGCAAAGTGCGAGTATGAATATCGAAGCCATCAAGCGGGGGAATGAGAATGGAAGACCAGAAACGATACACAGTACCACACCCGGAGATCGACAAGCGCCATCCCTACTTACGGAAACCCTCATACGGAGATTCAGCCCGAGCGGTGCGACAACTGCGGGCGAGAACGGTCGAGACGGCGTGGAAGGATTGCCACTTTTGCGGGCACTGCTTGCGGAGCTGCGGATGACATCAGGAAGAAAAATATATGGCCGAAAAAGCAGTAACGGTAACACAGTCGGTCAGAATCACTTACGACGAATCGAAGTTCACCGAAGAGTGGATGGCTGAATTCAGGTCGTATATGTATTCTTTTGAGACCATTGACAATCATCTGAAATACTTATCGCAATTAGCAGCCGTGGGGATTTGGGTCAACACCGATAGTTTCCTTGAAGGCTACGGAATAGCCAAAGACTTTGGCCTAAATTTCGAGATTGAGGATATTGAGACGGAGATTGAGTAACCCAACATCAAAGGAGAGTAACCAACATGAGCACCCACCCGAATGTAATCTTGATGGTTGTTATAACGCCGGAAGGTCTGTCCAGAAAGACCATGAAAAAAATTTTGGCCGATAACGGCATTGACGATCCAGAAGGAGAGATAACCATCGGAACAGAGCAGTACAGATTTATTGTCATGGAAGAGACTTACGACAAGTCAAACCAAATAGAGGCCAAGGAGGGAGACCTAATATTTTTCGATCTTGTGACCTATGGGTATGGCGAATCCATCACATGGTCGAACCTTCAGGAAAGGAAGGAAGCATTGGAGCGGTGGGCTTTCGAAACGAGCGGGAAGCACCACTGTTCCTTTGAAATCAGAGTTTCCGCTAACTATTGGTAAAGGAGACGCCATGCCAACATTCGTACAAGTTTCACGCCCAGGTATGGGCAGCTACACCGACGAACTAAAGAACCTCCCCAATATTCTGCAAGGAGAATTTGAGCAGAAGGACGTGGGCGCCAAGGTTTCTTTTGAGTTCGTCGCAATGACACAGGAAGAGTTTGATTCTCTGCCCGAATTCACTGGATGGTGATTTAACTTACAGCAAAGGAGAGGACAGAATGCCACTTTGTGAGTGCTCCAATTGGGCAAGAGAAAGTTCAAAGGTCTTCACGGACCATCATCCCAGGTGCCAACAGTATGATCCAGAAGGAGATGCCTTCAAGATTGTTGTGGCCCTGATTGAAGGTATTGACGCTTGGGCCGGAGATGAAGACGGAGTGCATCCCGATTGTTGGGGTGCCTATAAAATGGCAGAGGCTTTTGTTGGTCGAATCCCCAAGAACAGGGGAGAATAGGAGGAATTTTCACTTGTGTTTCTAGCGCGATTCTTCTCTTGCGATTCGTACATTCCCGTGCTAATATGGTTGTACCAAATTAAGCACGGGAGCCTCCGTTATGGCATTTTTTATTTGCAGACAATTATTTAGCGCCAAGGGAGGCGGTAGCCGAAAGGCCCGCGGGCTTTGCTTAAGCCTGGCATCCCCTTGGCGCTTTTTATTTTTCTGGGGGAGACAATTATGCCGAAAAACAATGATGAGATAAGCCTGTATCGCACCTGGAACACAATGAAGCAACGGTGTTACAATGCTAAGAGTAAAGATTATAAATACTATGGTGCAAGGGGTATCGCTATTTGTGAGGAATGGAGAAACAGTTTTCATATCTTCAAGAAAGACATGGGGCTGAGGCCTTCTCCAGGTCACACCATAGACAGGATCAACAACGACGGTAATTATTGTCTCGAAAATTGTAGATGGGCGACACGTCGGGAGCAAAACGAGAACCGTAAGCCCAACCACAGTTCCACCCGTAGACCTTACTGTAAGCATATTCCTTCATCTCTACGAAGGGGAGTAAAAATATCCTACCAAATAGCCAGCCAAATAAGGGCATCAAGGGCCGACGGCGTCTCCGTCAAGGACCTACATAAAATATATAAGATCAGTAGTCAGATGATTTCCCTGATATTATTAAATCGTTGCTGGCACACCGAACTTCCTGCGGGGCACATATTTCTTGACGTGGACGGGAACCAACCGCACCACACGGGGGCATAGTTGGAGGATGAGCAGTGCCAGTCTACTATAACGACATAGATCCAATCTCATGTGCAGTGACCAGAGAGCTAATTCAGGACGGGCTATTGCCGAAAGGATACGTGGATGAGCGACCAATCCAGGAAGTACAGGCAGATGACCTTGTGGGGTACACTTGGGCATCGTTCTTCAACGGCTTCGGGGGGTGGGTCCACGCCCTTGAGCTTGCAGGATGGCCGAGAGATCGACAAGTTTGGCTCGCGTCCTTGCCATGCCAGCCATGGTCTTGCGCCGGCAAAGGAGAAGGGGAAGCCGACGAGCGTCATTTGTGGCCCGTCTTCCGCGATCTCGTTGCTCAGTGTCGCCCTGACTTCATCCTTGGGGAACAGGTGCCGGGAGCGGTTGGGAAGGGTTGGCTCGATGGAGTACGACATGACTTGGAAAATCTCAACTTCGCCGTTGGGGTGGTCGTACTCCCAGCTTGCGGCCAGGGCGAGGAAGAAGCCATTCTTGTACTTGGGGAAGACGGCTTGCGGGAGAAGAGTGTTCTCGTCGGGCCACCCCACATCCGACAACGTTTATTTTGGGGAGCTGTGCGGGTGGCAGACGTGCAAGGCTCACGATGGGGAATGGAGTTCTCCAAGGACGAGCGGAAGACCCATAGAGAAATCGACGCACCTACAGACTCAGGTTCAGGCTTGTCTGGCGGGATGGCCGACTCCGAAAGTTCAGGAAGCGGAATCCAAGGAGAGGCCAAGTCGGGCGGCAACCGGACGGACTACGGAGTACCTGGGGAGACAGGTTCAGGGATGCGTCCTAACGGGATGGAACACAACCAGAGCGACAGACTGCACGAACGGGGGGCCGAATCAGGCGGGCGGTGCGCTGCCGGCGGATGCTGCGATGATCTGCGGATACCCAACGCCGAGAACGATCACGGGCGGCGCGGAGAGTACGGAGAGGAAGCAGGAGCTTGGCAGGACGGAGAGCGGCGGCGGGGACTTACAGGCTGTTGTGTGCTTGATGGACGGATGGAGAACGCCCAACGCTCAGATGATCGAGCCGAAGGGCAATGTGACGAAGCTCTGTTGTCGGACTCCGCAAGACCCACAAGTGGGATTGGCGGATCAAGTTGTGATGGTTCAGGGGTGGTGCTCACCAATGGCGCAGGACCACACGCGGGGGACGGCTCCACCGCGCCCGCAAGACTCAGGGGTCCCACTCAGTCAGCAAGTATCTGGTCTGACTATACCATCGTCACCTGCCGAGACCGAACCAAGGACGGAATCCCCAAAGCCAGGCGCATCCCAAGGCAGATTGAACCCGGCATTCTCCGCTGTAGCGCTGATGGAATTCCCTATGTCGTTTCTTCTCTCGGCTCACCGGGCAATCCTGAAATACAACGTTGCGAAGAAGGCCGCGAAGAAGGGGAAGTCTCCACGTTCCCGCTCAGCCCCAAAGAAGCGTGGCAAGGAAGCAGAGTCGGGCTGTTGAAGCTGGCCGGGAACGCAATCAACTGCAAAATCGCGGCTGAGTTCGTGAGAGGATTCATGGAGTGTATCAACAGCGACGCACAATAACCCCCACGCACATGTGGGTTGAGAGGGGAGATGAGATGACACTTAAGGACAGAATCCTGAGAGCTTGCAAGGCTGATTCAATTCCAGAAGGCGAATCCGGGTTGTGGTCGGTCAACAAGTTTGTCGCAGAGACGGACATCCAAGGATTGAGAGGAGACAAGGAGGAACTACTTCCGGCAGGCAATTATACCTACCTTCGCAGGCTTACCACGGGGACGATGCACCGAAACCCGCCCGGCGAAATCGTCATGGAGGACACGGACGTTGAACTGCTGAAGCACATGAACTTTATGCTCAAGGTTTACGGTCGAGTCTTAGTGACGGGTCTTGGCCTGGGCTGTGTAGTTCGCGGACTTCTCATGAACCCCGCCGTTGAATCCGTCGTGTGCATTGAGAGATCTGCCAACGTGCTCAAACTCGTTCGGGACTACATGCCGAAAGAGCGGTTGACCGTTATTCATGCAGACGCCCTTGAATGGACCAAATCAAACAGTGAGCACTTCGACTGTGCGTACCATGATCTTTGGACCGACCGGGAAGCTGGCGAGCCTCACTTGCAAGTTTGGCACGGTAAGCTGTTAAAGTATTGTCGCAACATAGCGAAGCTTCAAGGTGCTTGGGCTTTCCCTCATCAACTCAAGCGAGCCTATGGGCGCCACATAGAATTGGCGTAGGAGGGAAAAGACGTCATGAACACATGGCCCAATGGCTACAGACACGCAATGGATCAAGACGAACATGAGCGGTGGAATTCGTACAACTACCCAGGCACTCGGCAACTCTGTGTCGAGTGTGACGAGCCCACCGGACGATGTGAGGACGATTCGATTTACACTGAGGATGGGCATGGTCCGCTTTGTTTGGAATGTTGGCACCAGACTGATGAATCCGAGAAGGATGGCCGGCTCGACTGGCGAAAGAAGCATCAGGGGTTTGCGATTGTTGGAGTTGTTGGCGAGAAGAAGGAGGGATAAAATAATGAGTAACGCAAGCCGAGAGGCAGCCAAGACCATGTACGAAGCCTATCGCGCCCAGATCGCAGAACTGGCCCCGGCATGTTACCGGCGCTTGGAATTCGAGGAGCTGAAGCCGGCCATGAAGAGTGGTTGGCTTGCCGTGGCGCATGAGGTCGAGCAGCGCAACTACCAGCTTCTCAACGCCGTTCAAATGGCCTACCGTAAGCACCACCTGGGCGACGAGTCTATCGGGTGGGAAGAACTGGGGAATGTCCTCCTTGACGCTCTTTGTGAGGCCATGGGAGATGATGGGTATCAACGATGGGTCGAGAAAACAAAGGAGGAGGGTTGACCAATGAAGCTATCAGAACTAATCGCAGCCATTGGCGATGACAATGTGTTTGTCCAGAATTTGGCCGACAACGTGGTGAATGCTACAGCCACGAAGAGCCGGGGCGACAAGGTAACATTCATGGCCCCGACCGGGAAGGGGGTGGCACTGGCGACTTGTGCCTTGACCGGACACAAACCCGAGTGGGTGGGGTTGGTTCTTTGGATTTCGAGAGACAAGATTCCGGAGGATATGAAATGAATCAGGTAGTTATAACGTCAACAGAACATATCGTCGATTTATCAGAAGACGCGACCCGCATCGAGCGCGAACGGTGCCTCAAGATTTGTGACGAGGCGGTGGTAAATAGCTGGAGGTTTGCGGGCCTTTTTTTGGGGGATGACCGATGAGTTCTTGCCAATCGTGATCGGGAATGTTTGGGAGAATCTCGAGCTTCTTGGGGGCGATGAAATTTCCTCTTGACATCCCATGACACATACATTAATGTTTACACATTACATCGGAAAGGGAGGTGATTGAATGAAGCAAAAGGCTATGGCGCGGACTCAGCTCTGCATTCCAGAAGATCTCAAGGATTGGCTTTTGGGCCATGCTCACTCCAAGGGCATGAGCATGGCTGAACTTGTCAGGAAAATTGCGGGTGATTTCATGGCGAAGGAAAAGAAATGGGAAAAAGCAAAGCAAGGAGGGTCGATAAGTGAGAGAAGATAACGGGATTGCTTTCTGTGTGTGCCCGGTATGCTGGACCAAGTTTGATCCTCCAGAGTTGGGCGATAACGAGCATGGAATCATCAACAAAACGTGGTGCTGCTCAGAGGGATGCGCCAAACAAAGAGATACCAATGTCAAAACATTAAGACCGGCACATACTCTATTGGCTCTCAGGCGTCAGCCGTTCGAGATGTCAAATTTAGAGCACAGGGCCGTGGTTGAGAATGCAATTGGGAAACCACTTAGGCGAACCGCGCCCGTTCATCATGTCAATGAAAACAAGCGCGATAATTCTCCGTCAAATCTGGTCGCTTGCGACAGTACGGCGTACCATCATTTGCTACACCGGAGGCAACGAGCCTTTTATGCCTGCGGAGATCCCAATAAGACGCTCAACACAAGGACCGGAAGATGGGAATAAATGGCAGACTCGGATTCAACCGGGTAGTGGTATTCACGCGGGAACGGAAGGAGGGCGAGAATGGCGTGCTTATTGAATCACCACAAGGTCTTAAACGAAGCGGGTGAGGGCAAATGTTCGGTCCCGATGTGGCAAGGGGGAATGCCAGCCGGTTTTTGTGACATAGTAGCTTATGGGAGGCAGGAACCAAAACAGCGTAGATATGACGGATACTGCCCTGCCTTGGCTTGTTATGGGCATGGTGGGCCGCTTGAACGGAAGGATGGTGAAAAGTGAGCGAGCACAAGACGAGGTTTGAGATCGGTGAAGAGGTGTTTACGGTACGAAACGATGACGAAATGGTGAGGGGGGAAATCTCATGGCGGAAAATCGTTACCAATGCCGGTAATGATTCGGTGGAATATTGCATCGTTGGACGGGCTTCATGGACTGCGGATGAATCTCGCGTCATGACCCGTTCCGAGGCCATGGCTTGGTACTGGAAAAAAGCCACGGACGATTTCATGGCCCTGTTTGGAGGCGCGCGATGAAGATCATCTTCAAGCGCAACGCCAACGACCGCGAAATGTGGGACATGATCACAGAGGTCAAGTCCCAGGGGAAACGCACGGTATGGGCCACGATCCATGAGGACTTTTTGCCTGGAACATACGAGGATCGGTTGGACACAAACGAGGTCGTTTTGATCGCCGGGGTGGATGATGACTGATTATTCCCGCGAGAAGCATGAGGCATTACGAGACCAAGACCAGCCACCGATCAATCCGAGATACTACCGGAGATACGCCGACGTGGTTGACCGCATGGGGGTGTGGTGGTTGGAAGAGAAGGTGTTGGAGTGGGATCATCCTGAGACTGTGCCGAGAAGGAGGGGAGTCAGTGGGCGTAGAGAATAAGTACCCGATTTATAGCACATCTGCAACGTGGATCGAGAAGGGCATGGATCACCCAAACAGCACATCTTTCCAGACCATGTTCCCAATCGGTACAACTATTGAGGGTGCCCGCCAAGATGCCATTCGGTGGTGGGATGCCTACCAGGAATCCACTGGATGGAACAAGGACAAGCCCCCTCTCGGTGACCGGCTTATCGGATTGGTGTCCATTGAGGTGAGATATGTAGAGCATGAATCGTGGGTATCGGGATGGTTTCAGCATATCACGAGGAATGTTCATTTGTCAGACGATGAAATATTGCAGTCGTTCTCCGATTTTGTGTCCAGAAAAACACGTCAAAACATAAGGAATGGCCACGAGTCCACGGACACGAACTTCGATAGCAAGCTTCCGTATCATTGCCTGATGGGGGCCGAAGACGAATGGCGGTGGAAACTTTGCCGGTGTGAGCACTGTCAAAAACGAGGGGTGGTCACCATTGACCATTAAGAAGGAGGGGAGAGCGTGAATGAAGAGAGGCAGCGATTCATAGGCGGGTCAGACATTGCGGCCATCTGTGGGTTGTCTCCCTGGAAGACAGCCTTTCAGGTGTGGCAAGAAAAAGTGGGGGAGTCTGAGGGGCAATCTGACAACGATGCCATGGCGTATGGTCGGCTCATGGAGTCTGTAATTCGTCAATGGTACAGCAACGAGACGGGAAGAGTGGTTGTCGTTCCAGATACGAAATTGATTCACCCGAAGTACCCGTTCATCTGTGCATCTCTGGACGGGATAGCCGATATGAAGCGGATAGTTGAGATCAAGACCACGCGTAGCGGATCTGATTGGGGCGAGCCCGGAAGCGATGAGATCCCAGTGTACTATCGGCTTCAAGTCGAACAGTATATGATGATTACCAAGCTTGAGGTGGCAGACGTTCCAGTCAGTGTTGCTGGGTCCATCCCTGTAATTTACGAGGTAGAGGCGGACATTGAAATTCAAGAGATGATCGTTGAGCAGGCCGTCTTGTTTTGGGGGATGGTGCAAAGGAGAGAACCTCCTGAGTTAGTTGGCATTCGGGATGTTGTCGCCAAGTTTGGCCGGTCATCCATGGCGGGATTGGTGACGGCTACGCAAGACACGGAGATGGCAGTTGCTAAGATCAAACAGATTCGAGAGGAAATAGACAAACTCAAGAGCGAAGAGGATGCCTTGAAGTTCCTTGCCATGAAGGAAATAGGGGAGAAAGACACTTTGACGGCTATCAACGGAAGCCTCCTAGCCACGTGGAAGATGTCACGAAGCGGGAAGAAGTTTGACGAAGCGAGTTTCAAGAAAGACAATCCAGAACTGTACGCGAAGTATCTAAACGATAAACCTGGGTCCAGGAAATTTTTACTGAAATAGGAGAAAAACACATGAATGAAGTAGCTAATCCATACGGAAACATTGCCGTAACGACTCCGCAAAGAACCGGAATGGCCGTTGATGTCGAAAGTGCAAGAGCAGTGGCAGAGGTTCAGGCCATGGTGCTCATGGCCAAGAGGTTTCCTAGAGATCCCATTCAGGCCACCGAGCGAATCTTGAACGAATGTCAGCGCCAAGGATTGGCAGAAGTGGCTATTTACAGTTACGCAAGGGGTGGCACGGACATTGCTGGCCCATCCATTCGCCTTGCCGAGGCGATTGCAAGAGCGTGGGGCAATCTTGATGTCGGGGTCAAGGAACTTTCTCAATCCAATGGTCAATCCGAGATGATGTCATATTGTTATGACATGGAAACAAACGTCCGGCACGTGAAGCTCTTCACCGTGAAGCACGAGAGGTTTACCAAGAAAGGGTCCTACAAACTCGAAGACCCAAGGGACGTGTACGAGCAAACCGCAAACCAAGCCGCAAGGCGCCTTCGAGCCGTTATCTTGGCGGCAATCCCAGGAGACGTGATAGAGGCTGCGGTGTCTCAGTGTGAGCAGACCTTGAAGGCCAAGGCCGACACATCTCCCGAAGCCGTAAAGAAGATGGTTGAGAAATTCTCGGAGATCCAAGTTACGAAAGATCAGATCGAAAAGAGAATCCAGCGTCGAGTGGACGCCATAACCCCGGCTCAGATCATATCTCTCCGTAAGGTATACAACTCCATCAATGACGGGATGAGCGTGGCTTCTGACTGGTTTGAAGTTGTGGACGCATCGGAAACCCCGATGGATAATCTTAAGACTGGTACTGAAAAGGCCAAGGAGGCCTTGAAGCGTGGCCGCAAGCCCAAGGATCAGTCCACAACCGAGCCTACGGGAATTAAGGCAGAACCGGCAGTCGTGGTTGATGAGCCCGACGAGCTGGTTGATTGCCCAAACGGGGACCGGATGAAGGCGAGTTACTGCAACCAGGGATGCTCAAGCCGCGAAAACTGCCCGGCATGGCCCGAACGCGAGCCCGGTCAAGACAGTGAATAGTACAAGGGAGGGACATCCAATGTCGGTAATTCCAGAATTTGGAGACAACATCACCACGTTTCAACTTGGGTCGCTCATAGAGAGAACCGGGAAGGCACTCCAACAGCTTCCAATGGCATCAATCAAGAACGCTGAGGAGTATGCCGTAGAAGCCATCCAGGGGCTTGAAGGCAGGTTAAAGGCCACGCTCCAATACTTGCAGACCTTTGAAGCCAAGGTTAATGAGATCGAGAGAGAGGCTTATGAGGTAACTGAGGCCGCATATTCCAAGATGTACGAGCATCGCAAGCGGCTTGAGAAGAAACTTTCCGAGCTTCCAAAGGTCGAATTCCCCAAAAACCTGAACCTCTATGAGCTCAAGAATTTTCTGGATGTAGCCGACAAACTCTGCGCTATGTCTGATCGTTCATGGGAGCGTCTTGTGAAAATCATGGAACTGTATAACCAAAGACCCGACTCGGTTGTACCAGAAACGGAATAGCCAACCACGCAATGGCCGGGTCACCACGACCGGCCAAGGAGGGGATATGTTGAAGCTTATTGCAGTAGTAACGCCAACGTTTACATACCTGAGCGATTCGGAAGAAAACAGGAATTCACTTAGAACGTCAATTGAAAAGATGGAATTTGACGGAGCAATTCCACTTTCAACGTTTCATCCCAAGTGGGTTCGTGTAAATCACCTGCCAAAAAATATTCAAGAATGGAAGGCACAGCCCAACATCAACAAGCGGTGGGAACTCAAAGACAAAGATCTCGCTTCGGACAAGATTCCCCTTGTTCTGTTGCCGGAAGACGTTGGTGAGTACCGTGACGAAGAATATGATTGGCACTGGAAGGAAGGAATGGACACGTTGAGACCGCTCTATGAGATGCTGTCCGATCCTGCTCCACCCGCGCTGATTAATGTGCCATTCGAAATCGTTCAACGCATTGATCTTGACGATGTGATTGACTTCAAGGGTTTTAGCTACCCGGTAAAGCGCGACGGGATATGGGACAAGAAAACTACTCCGGTGACCGACAAAGATGTGAGCCATCAACTTCTTGATCGGATACTCTTCCCGGAAATTGTCCTGGCATCCAGACCGTGCAAGCTTTCATCGAGAGACAGTTACGATATCGTCAGGTGCCATGTCCAAAACAACATCGACCCCAAGTATGCCAAGATTACCTCGGACTACGATTTTTGTTTCGCCGTGGAGAAATTGCTTCGATACCACGAGCCGATCCAGTACCAATATGACGCTAATTGGGCCAAGAAACGAGCGAGGCCCAAAATGGTAACGTCATATCGCCAACATCGAACCATGAAGGTTTTTGAAATGACATGGAGTCCGGAGAACTACAAGGGCTATTCGCCCATCCAGGGATTCCAGGGAGATAGCCATGAAGATCTACACGCCAATATTGAGGCATACTTGACGGCACTTATACACGAGATCAACAAACCGATTATGGATTGCCCTACGTGTAAGGGATCTGGCGTAATTGTTGATCCACAATAAGGAGGGGAATAAACATATGGATCTAATTTGCCCGTATTGTGAAGCCAAAATGGAAGATCCAGACGATAATATTAACCACAATGTTTCGGATCATGAATGGCGATGTGGCTATTGCGATAAAAATTTCATTTTCAGCGTGGAGTATGAACCGATTTACACCTCACACCAGGTGCCTTGTTTGAACGGTGAGCCTCATGATTATCAACCGGCAACGAACGTCAATTATGTGATTTGTCGGCATTGTCACAAGGCAAAGTTGAAGGAGGCAATATGAGAAAATCCCAAACAGAAGCCCTGCAAGCCGCGCTGGTCGAGTGCTAAAAAAGGGGGGGGATAACATGGTGACACGTGATCAACATCGCAAATTTGGGGACGCCTTCCTGCAATCCATAATCGAATGGATCAAAGAAAACATCGAGCCGGACGAGGTGTTTGGTGAAGAGGCGATGGAGGCCGTCAAGAAGCAATGGTGTAAGGACTATGCGAGCACTCACTTTGCGCCCTGGGAGCTTTTTGCTCGTTCCGATTTGGAAGCGTGGGCAGAAGATGAGGGATTTGTGGAGGCCAGCGAATAAGGAGATGGGGATATGCCAAGCAAAGTCAACGACCCAATGACTGCGGAGAAGTTCAGGAAAGAGCTTCAAAATATAATGCCTGGGTATAAGTGGACGATCCGCCGGGGAAGTCGCATTTATAGATGTCCCGAAATTACCAGTTTTGGAGCAACCGGCATACAGTCGGCAGGATTCAATCGGATTTCCACTTTGGAAGTGATTTACAGGAAGAAGGACGGGAAGGTCGAGTACGAAGTGAAAAGCTCCGGTTTTGGCGTGAAAGCGCCGTGGGGTCATGAATGCACAAGGGAGACGCTTGCTCGGGCATTAAGGGGTTTGCAGGACCACTATGAGAATCAATCATGCCATTACGGAAGGCTCGCATCGGACTTGGAAGCGGGCAGAAAAAAGTCGGAGGATATAAATGGCAAAAAGTGACCCAGTAACCGTATTCGTAAACGCCGGCAACGAGATCTGGATACCCAAGAGCCAGATCGAGGATGATTTTGATTGGGACTCTTTTGAGCGCGGCGACATCCTGGACCTCGATATCCCGGAGTGGCTTGCGGAAGACAAGGGGTTGTGGTGATGAGCGGAAAAACCAATATTGAATGGACGGATTACTCATGGAATCCCATTGTGGGCTGCTCTAAGTGCAGTCCGGGTTGCCTCAACTGCTACGCCGAGCGCATGGCATGCCGACTCGCGCACATGAATATCAGGGCTTACCAGGACGTGACCGAGGGCGATGAGGATAACTGGTTTCGACGCTGGAACGGGAAAACTGAGTTCCGGCCCGAAGAGCTCAAGAAGCCCTTGCGATGGAAAAAACCGCGCCGGATTTTCGTGTGCTCCATGGGGGACCTCTTCCACGAGACGGCTGATTTTAAGAATATCCTATCGGTTTTTTCTATCATGGAGCGATGCCGGCAGCACACGTTTGTGGTGCTCACCAAACGGCCTCAGCGCATGCTCGATTTCTGCGGTAACTATGGAATTGGGAGCGGTAATGTGTGGCCGTCAAATATATGGGCCGGAGTGACGACCGAGAACCAGAAGATGGCCGATGAGCGCATTCCGCTCCTCCTTCGGGTTCCGGCGCCAATCCATTTTATTAGCGTCGAGCCAATGCTTTCAGGGGTTAATATCCAAAGGTATTTTCGAGGCCACAAAACCGGAGCGGATATTCCGCAAGGATGGTTTCGACTTCACGGGATTGACTGGACCATCTGCGGTTCCGAGACTGGGCCAGGCGCAAGGCCAATGGCGATTGAGTGGGCAAAATCGCTCCGGGATCAGTGCGTATCGGCAAAGGTTCCTTTTTTCTTCAAAAAAATGATCCTGGCATCAGGTCAAAAAGAGCACACGCTGAACGGCCAAACGTGGGAGCAATTCCCGGAGGTGCCGCATGGCGAGTAGTGCGTTTCAATACGAGTTAGCCGGGCGGGCGGTGGATCTTTGGAGGGAGACGGCATGAATGAGGGGACGAAATCGGTGTTATTCGGATGTCACAATCCCGTTTTGCACGGGCTGGCAGTGCTGCGAGCATGGAAGCAGGAATACGGCTCGTGGCCTGAATGGTGGCAGGTAGTCGGGATTTTTCTCCACGACATAGGCGTGTGGGGGCGTCAGTATTTAAGCGACGACGAGGCCAAGAAGGGTCATTGGATGAGAGGAGCGTGGAAGACTTGTTTTGTAGTCCTTCGGATTGGACAGTGGTTCCTTCGAGAGTCTTATAAAGACGCAAATCGCAGGGCATCGTATGCCTGGCTTTTTTGTGCAGGTCATTGTCCGAAAGAATCAGGATGGCCCCAAAGTAAGCTTGCCCGTGCCGATAAGAGATCATGGCTCGTGGCTCCGATGTGGTGGCTTTGGTGGAATTATTATGTGGAGTGGCATGGAAAGGGGATTGGCGTAACGCCTCCACCTGTGTGGCGAAAGTTGGTGGCCGAGAACCTGAAGCGTGAGAATCCTATGGGGAATCACGAACTTTACATGCGGAATCGAGTGAGGGAGACGGCATGATAGTAGACCATTGCTCTTTTTGTGGGCGACACAAATGGTACGTTGACATGCTTTACACCGGGGTATCGGGTGCGGCTATCTGCTCGATGTGTATAGCGCGGAACTTGCGGAAAGTCGTGGGCGATATAACAGATCGTCGAGTATGGATCGAGCGAGCGCGGCTCGGCGAGCTTTCAGAGATTGGCTCATCCGGATTTTATGACGTGGTTGATTCCTTTTACGACTGGACGGACATGAGGGATGTTTGGTGGGGAGACGAGAATCCGTTTGTGGCTTAATGGGACGGCGGCATGAGCCGTTGCAGATGAGAGGATATGAAGGCATGAAAGATGAACTGGGACACATCATCGCTGTTATGTGCGGATTTTGCGAGAAAAAAGCCATGGACAAGCAATTGTTGCATATTTTGCAACACTCTCTCGGCCTGGGTCAGTACGGCCAGGGGAAGCAATACCGTAACCATTTCGTGGCTGGTGACGACGACGCCGAAAAGTGCCGTGAGTTGGTTGGGATGGGATTCATGACCGAGCACCGAGCCAGTGAATTGACCGGGGGGAGATCCGCTTTTCCGAGTGACGCGGGCCGGCATTGATGCCGTGGCAGTTGAAAGTCCGAAGCCTCCAAAGCTTACTCGTGGGAAGAAAAGGTATCGGGCATATCTATCGGCGGATTCTGAAGAGACGTTTGGCGAGTGGCTGAAAAACCCTTATTGGGATGATTACCGGAAGAGGGCAGGCGGTTGATCTTTGGAGGGAGACGACGTGATGGGACTATCGTGCAGTTGTCATGATTGGGATCGTAGTGATCCTGGGGCTTGGGCTTATTACTTTCCAGAGGATTTCACAATCTTTCCCGGTGTCGGGAAAAGTAAGCGGAGAACTCGTTGTTCGAGTTGCAAGAGACTGCTTTCCATTGGTTCCGAATGCCTTGAATTCCAGCGTATCCGATCTCCGTATACCGAGATGGAGGAAAGATTTTCTGGAGAAGAGATTCCTATTCCATCGCTCTGGCATTGCTCTGAGTGTGGCGAACAATACCTCAATCTGCATGATATTGGATACTGTCTGACCCCCGGGGATGACATGCGGGAGTGCCTGAGGGAATATCACCGGCTGACTGGGTTCAAAGCCTCGGTGTGAGCGCGAAGGATCGCGGCTCCGGTTTTACGTTGACACCCCATAGGAAAATCCGATGACAAAAACGAAAGCCAAGCGATGCAGGGAGCACCATATTTGCGACTGCCATCTTTATCAACTTGAGCAGGCACAAAAGGCCCTAGCGATAATCCAGACATGGGCGAAAGTCGATGCGGACCACATTGAATCGTGGATGAAGCGGCCGGCGCTGGATCGGGTAATGGATGCCGGCGATGTCCTGCTTAAGCTGCGACTGATCCAGGTGAAGGCCGAGGAGGGGCTTGAAAAGATTTGACACTGAAAACGGGCGGGGATAGATTGGTTGTGTCGTCGGCTGGAGTGACGCCTGGCTGGCAGATTTGTCCACATTACAACTGGAGCGCGCAACCTCATGAAACCCATAATAGAATCGAGCCACCGAGACCGAGGGGGAACCTTGCTCCCATCTCTGCGCTCCGAACGTGAGAAGTACCCGCGTCAACTCGCTTTCGGTGGCTCGACTGTGCTATGGAGTCAATTATGAGTGAAGAAATCAGAGGCGCCAATTCAAACGTTGTTGATGTATACTCCTTGGGGAATTGGGACAAGGAGGCCGACTCGGTATCTTACCTTGACAAGATCATCCGATCAACAAGTCTGTTCACGATCTATCCCGAAATAACCGGAAATCTCCTTTTTATGAAACCCCATCAGAAACAACAAGGCATGCGAATAGACATGATTATCTCCCCTAAACCAGCAATGGTTTTGGCCGGATGGGATCGTGGAGCCATAGGAATCGAATGCAAGAAGTCGGGTGAAAAAATAAATCATGCGTTCGCTCAAGCCTGCGACTATTCAAATACTCTGTGGCAGCTCCCGAATGGCTTTACTACCATGTGTGAGTTCTCTTTTTTGTGGCCATTTCCAAAAATGGGTGGATTTGCGGCTAGCCAGATGGCTCAATGTAAAATCGGTACACTTTCTCACAAAGATGGCAACTGGCCTGTATTGAAGTTCTTTTGTGGGGAATCAAAGGTTATCAAGATAGACCTGACAAACAATCAAGTAGAAATCGGGAAACTCAACTTCGGGAACAAAACTGGAAGCAGGTGAGATGGGGCAAATCGAGGAATGGGAATCGTTGTCTGGATTTTTCTCCATGATCCCCCTGGAGGGAAAGCGACCGATTGAAGATAACTGGAGCCAGTGGTGCCTCAAAAAAAGACCATTCGACCGCAAGGATTTTGAGGGACGTAACGCTGGCGTAGCATGTGGGCCGGCAAGTGGTGTCATTGTTCTTGACATAGACAACTCTGACCTGTTCAAAGAGCTGCGTGTTGAGCGAGGATGGGATGTTCCTGAAACATTAATCATTAAGACTGGTAAGGGTTTCCATCTTTATTTTGAATATGGTCAGAATGGAAAACGTTATGGTTGCACATCATTCAAAGATCCCAAGGGCCGCCTTGATGAAAAAGGCAAGCCAATCACCGTCTTCGATGTTAGAGGGATTGGTGGTCAAGTTGTCGCACAAGGATCAATTCATCCCGTTACGGGAAAACCATACTCCGTATTTAGGTCTACTACAATCAAACCTTGCCCAAAGTGGATACTTGATCTGGTTGTCGAAGAGGATGCTCCTAGATATGTCCATTCAATCCGTTTAGCTTCAGCGTGGACTGGAGATATTTCCGATCTCCCTATCTCGAAAGAAGTCAAGGACAAGATCCTGAATGGTGGTGATAAAGGTGAACGTTCCGAATTTATTATGAGTGTTGTTAATGCTTTGGTTTTTGCCAATCTCACCGATGCACAAATCCAAGATGTTTTCGAGAATTACGCAATAGGAAATAAGTATCGAGAAAAAGGACGTGGTAAAACCAAATGGCTTGGCAGACACATTCAGAAAGCCCGCTCATTTGTGACGGAAAGATATGACGATCAACAAAATGATTCTTGCTACAAAGATAGGCCTTATGTGAGTGAGAGAGTAAAAACAAATATTAACATTTTATCTAATACAGATAATTGCAATGGGGATGCCAATTGTGAGGTACCAAACCATGAAGCCAATACAGAGGTTGCAAACCAAGAGCCAGAGCCAATAGAAAATTTTGACGACAAAAGACGACGTGAGACGACACTTGACGACACCGTGACGACAGAAAGACGACAACTTGAAAATGATAACGGAATCAGCAAGTTACTAAAACAATCAGGGATTCCCGACCAAGATGTTATCAATCTATTGGAAATCGTTGACAAAACATGCGAACGAGAGTTTGACGCTCCCTATCTGGAAAATCTCTGTCGTCAACTTGTCGTCACGTTGTCGTCGGATGTCGTCAGCCGTCGTCTTGTATCCTCGTGTCGTCAAGTGTCGTCAAAATTGGTTGATGACGTGAGAGGTTGGGTTTTCTCGGCTGATGGAGAATTTTCCATCAACGATATTTACCGCGATCTCTGCATTACCTCACGGGACGTAAAGAAAAATACTTCAAAATGCCTTGAGCGCATACAACAAGAAGGCTTGATCGAGAAGGTTGGTTCAAAGCGGGGATCTTTTAGGTTGGTGCAAGGCGAATGTGAAGAGATTGATTTCTGGAATGAGTCGGGCGGATCAATGAGCCTCTTGTGGCCGTTCGGCATTGAGTCGTTGGCCAAGATTTACCCTGGAAATATCATCGTTATCGCAGGTGAGAGCAACGCCGGGAAGACGGGGTTCCTTCTCAACTTTGTTGCCAAAAACATGTGGAAGCACAAGATCCATTTTTTCTCTTCTGAAACCAAGAAGCAGGAGCTCCATGGTAGATTGAAAGACTTTGCCTCTGTCGGTGTAGATCTTCAAGAATGGAAACGAGCAAGGGACGCAGGGCAAGTCACGTTTTTTGAGAGGGACTGCAACTTTTCCGACGTGATCCGTCCCGGTATTGGTAACATCAACATAATAGACTTTCTTGAGGTTTATGAAGACTTCTACAAGGTTGGCAGGTACTTCTTTGAGATATACCGGAAGTTGGAAGGTGCCATAGCGATCATCGCAATTCAGAAAAATCAGGAGCAGAGCCACGGACTCGGAGGCGCGCGAAGCATAGAGAAGGCGCGGCTTTATCTGTCTATTGGTTACAGGTGGGCTCAACTCATGAAAGTGAAGGAGCCGGTTAGACCTTTCCCGTTGGGTGAGCATCCAGACAAGCATGCCATCAATTTTGATTATATTGGAGGGTGTGATTATTGCGTTACTAAGTCGTGGTTTAAGCCAAAGAATCAAGATGATATAAAGCCAAAAAAATAAGGAGGGAAACCCAAATGGAAACCGAAAGAGAAAACACGAAGTTTTACCGAGTCCAGGATGACCAAGGCAACGACATAGGCAAGGTGTGCATCGAGCCAACCGGGGATGGGTTTATAGTCATGGAGGCTTTCCCTGGCATAGTCCTCCGCTTGGTCCCAAAGCTAACCGGTGGCAAGTGGTCAACAACAAAGGAGGGGTGAGATGCAAACGAAAGAAGACACAGACAGACTCATAAACCACTTTTTGCCGGTGGCAGAGGGTCCAAGCGCTTTACAAATAGCCAGAGAGTATTTCCCCGAAGCCACGGAAGAGGAAATAGAGTACGTCATTTGGGAGCAGACCGGCTTCCCGTCTTTCTGGCAGATCCCCAAGGATGGAGCTACGCCGGAAGAGTGTTTCAGAAAGCAACTGGCTGAGTTCGCGGCTTCGGTTAAGGAAGGACAATCATGAGCGACAGTGTACCAATTTGACGGCCTGACCATTGACGAGGCAAAACGCGCCGTGAATTATGGCGTCAACGCCGTGAGGAATTCCAAGGGGGCATTTGAGTGCTATTGTGATTTTGATCCAAAAGATGGTCCTGATCGTTGTGAAATTGACAAGGGAACCCCTGAATTTTGCGTATATGCTGGGAACTTAGTCAAGAAAGGTTCCGATCAGTGGTCTTGTGTTTACTGGAGGGCCATTCCCGATGGAGAGAAGGAGGATGTGTGATGCCAAATTTATTATGTGCTCTGCGTAGAATTGACCAACCAACCACGATCCAGGAGATGGTGGAAGTCAAGAAGTACGAGATGGCCTTCATTGCGGGTCATTGTGGGAAAGATCCATCTACACGAACAACGGCTGGCGGGAAGTCGATCACGTCTGTATCGGTTGCAGTTAGTTGGGGCAAGCGTGGTGAGCCCGACCAGAAGACGGAGTGGGTGGAAATTTTGGCGTGGGAGAACCAAAGTGAGATCCTGAGTCAATTCAAGAAAGGCGATGCAATTATGGCTGCGGGGAAGCTTTCTCTTAACCGTTGGACCGGGAATGACGGTGTTGAGCGGGTTGCCGGCCAGATCACGGCATGGGAGATTGCAAAACCAAAGCGTGTTCAACGAGATCAGCCTCCCCAACAACAAATCCAGTCGTCCGGCGCAACCACTTCCGGGCCAGGTAGCCAAGTCGGGATGCCTCCTGCGGGCGGTGGGGATAGTGAGGGAATCCCGTTTTGATTGGCAAAAGAAAGGAGAGGAATCATGACCAAGAAACAATGGATTGACCGAGTGGCAGCCTTTATGGATTGCCCGAAGGTCCGCGCTAAGTGGCTGTGGAATTTCCTGTCTACGGAGAATGCTTCGGCGCTTTCCTTTCCTCACGGTGACGGGGTGGTTCCCGTTCCAGGCATCGGCAAGATTCGGCGCAAGTATCGGCGGCCAACGACGAAGCGGAATCCCAACACGGGGGAGGCTATCGAGGTCCCTGCGCGCCTAGTGGCCGCGCTTCGGGAGAGTGCCGAGTTCAAGGCGTTTATGAATCCCGAGAGCGCGTCAATCGTCGGGTTGGCTAAGAGGGGGGAGTGATGGGAAAATCAACAGTAGGAAACGCAGAACAAGCCCTAGCCTATATAACCGATTGCACCTTGGCAACCGTGGAACACATGGCATCACTGGAAAGCAAGCGGAAGGGTCATGAATACAGGCGCCAGATTGCCATAGCACAATGCGCTATTGGTTGGATTCAGAAGTTCGGTGTGGACTACTCAGAGACTAGGGCGAAGGAAGTCGTGGAGCGATTTAACGGGGATGTTGCGAAGTGGGCAGAGAGCTACATGGGGGATCGGTTGTGATAAATATCAGCGTTGAGATATGGCCTCATGGCGACGAATCCAAAAAAGAGGAAATCGCCAAGGGCATGATTGCAAACGACGGGACCGGGACGCCAGAGGTTGGGAATTACGTCTACTCGATCCACTCCACAAAGAGACACATCAAGGGGAGGGTACAAGGGCATAACCGGGAGTTGGACGTGCTGGAGTTGTTGCGGTTGGTTCTAAATCAACACAAGGGAGGGGAGTGATGGTCATTGGTATAGATCCAGGCAAGACCGGGGCGATATGTGCCGACAAGCCCAAGAAGAAAGCCAAGAAGACTTCTCCAACGCAGCGAAGTCTTTCCGCTCTCAGGAAAGAGGGGGCCATAGCTCACATTGTTGAAAAATGGCAAGCAATACCTGGGCATCCTGCTGGTGGAGTAAGGATCGACGCTTGGGGTTTTGGGGATTTGCTTGTTGCCTTCCCGGGTGAGCCCGGCGCCGTCTTGGTGCAGACTACGAGCGGCCCCAATTTGGCGGCACGAAGGACAAAGGTTCTCGGCATACCAGAGGCCAAGGTGTGGTTGGAGTGTGGGAATCGGATCTTACTGGAAGGATGGAGAAAAACGAAGCCTCGTGGTCAGAAGGTAGCGAGGTGGTCCGCGAAGAGAGAATTTGTGACGCTGGAGGATTTTGACGGTAGCGGCAAGACTCAGACATAGCCGTTTTTAGTGGTACGTGGTAGCCTAGAATCAAAGATCAGCTTTCGACCGTCCCGAAGTAGGGTGGAGAGTCTGGCAATCAACCACGCTCAAAATAGGAGGAACAGAATGGACATCGAGAAACTCAAGGATGAGCTTCGCAGGAGCATTGCGATTGATGAGCAGTGGCTGAAGCAGGAATACGAGGACACAGCTCGACTGACGCCGAGTATTGCTCGCCACGAGGGGAGAGTGGAGGCGATGAAGTGGGTATTGGAGAGATTGCAAGGCACAAAGGCGACGCCGGCCACGCAGTCCGATGTTCCGTGCGAGACCGAGTAGGCTAGCGCGGGTTATCGCCACGTTAGACGGTGGGGAGGTGATTTGATGGCACAAGTCGTTATGGAAATGACAGCCCTCGCGGTTTATGGCTCCGAGTCGTGCTCGGGATGCGACAAGGCTTTCGAGCGCGGCGAATTGATGAGCGCCGTAGAGGCGCAGGATGGGGCAAAGCTGGGATGGTTTTGCCGGCAGTGTTTGGCTGACTGGTCTAACCATCAAAATGCAGCGAACCCGCCAGTCGGTGAAGCCGCGGGAATCGGCGATGTCATCGGGACATGTCGAAGGCGGGATTGCCGGAATATCGAGGCAGGATGAGGCGGAGACGATTACCTCATGTAAGATGGAAAATTAAGGGGAGTAGGATATGAAAATGATTCGGCTGGATCAAGACACGATAATAGATCCATCGGGAATCAAAGCGATCCGTGCCGTTAAAAGGCAAGATCTTGGTGATATGTTTTTCGGTCCTCGCGTCGTTATCGATTATGAGGTAGGAGGAAAGAAAAATTATATCGTTTTAGACTTCGACACAATAGAGGAAGCCAGGAATCGGGTAGGGGAGATATGGGAAGAGATGAAGATGATGTCTTGATATGAGAAGGGAACAAGCCATGAGCGAAGACCAGAAGGAATTCAACGCGCCATCGGACGTGGAGCTGGGTCAAATCCGATACAAGTCAACAGCGCAGGTCCTTGACCCATCATTCGGGGAGACCTTCGCAACGTGTCCAAGATGTGGCAAGTGGAAACGGGTTGACGATTCAGGGCATTGCAAGGACTGTCGTACCATCGTTGTGAAAGATCCAGTCCGAGAGGCAGCCATAGACAAGCGCATTCATCAAGTCCAGCAGATCGACGAGATCGTGCGGGACATGACGGATAGTATGGACCTGCAAGAGTTGATCGTCCACGGACGGTGGATTTTGAGTAGGAAGATCGGGAATCCTTTGGCGGGAATCATGGGAGGGAAGTGATGGTAAAATTTGTGGCTTCGTGGATAGTGGCGATGGTCCTACATGTTGCGTGGACCTACACGACAGATCCGCCAGCATGGGTACAACTTCCTGGATTCGTGGTCATGATGGCTTCAGTTCGAGCAATGCTTTGGTGAATACCTGCCACGCCTATTGAAGAAGCGCACCCCGGCAGGTGAATGGCCCCCTTGAGACTGGCTCTTGGGGGCTTTGCTTTATTCCTCTGATTCTTCGCAGTCCACACCAAAGAGCGCCTTGGCATAGTCCATCTGCCCACTTACACGTGCCGAGATAGTCTCTCGTCCTGAGTAGATTGCGGCGGCAAACCGGTGATTTCCATCGGTCAGAAGCCATTGCCGGTGATACCCAACCACGGGGATTCCTACGTCAATCTCTATGGGATCTTCGGAAGGATTCTCAACGAGATAGGCAACTCTTCCGTCGTGGTCTTCTGTTGCGTGTTCAGCCACAAGTCTTCCATCCCTGAGAGCTTTCCTTACCGATCTCCGGTTGAATCCCTTTGCTCCCCATGGGTTGGTATGACAAAATGGATTGCAATAGCGCATCAGCCGCTTGACTGGAATTTGTACTGGCATTCATCCTCTCCTTTCAAAATCGCCTCCCGGCATGGGTCGGGATGGCTGAAAGCCCGCAGTCACGAACTCTCCTTCTTTTTCTTTGCTTCCCTATGGATTTTATTATGTTCGCCAGGAGATACAATCTTTAGATTTTCCAATGAATTATCCAGCTTGTTTCCATTGATGTGATGTATATATTCGAACGTGTCTAGTCTCCTACCCAAAGATATCTCGACCACATGCCGATGTTCGGGTCTCATTCTTTCTAGGTCGGTACTCCACAACTCAACGTATCCACGTTCGTTGATTTCCTTATACGGGTATTCTTTGTATCCGGAAGGTTCAAGCCTGCCAATCCTAGCCAGTGTTTTTGCTGAAGATACACGGAAGGATTCAATATCTGGGAGCATGTTTTTGATCATATAAAAATGCGGGTTGAATATTTCAGGCGTATTAGATCTGCATGGGCGATCATTGATTCCGATGTCAAGTTCTTCGTCTAAGTCTTTAATTATTTTTACTATTTGAGATAGTGCATTGTCTATTTTTTTGATAGATGGGGCAAGTTTGGAATGTTTGCGACGGAGCTTTTTCATCAAGCATCTCCTTCCGACAAAGGATTGTTGGATAGTCCGGCTGTTAAATCATGTCGGTGATTTAACGCGCGGGTGGCGACCCCGCTGGCCGGACCAAATAGACACAACCATTTTACACTAACACAGGATTACTGCAAGAAAAATCACGTCAATAGGCTCCCTCCTTCTAGTGGTTCACTTCACCGTTGTCTTAATCCACCCCTTAGCGCCCATGCATTGATCCCGGAGTTGAACCCGCTGGATGATATCAGCGAATGCTCCCCCGTACACGGCCACGGGGAGCATGGCGGCATCGCGTTGACAGGAATATGCATCTTGCTGGAATTCCTGCATCGTGGCTCCGGGCTTAACCCATTGGGTTGAGGCGCAGCCGGACAAAAGCAATGTGGCGGCGGTCAGTATTGCTATTTTGGGGTTCATGGTCTTGGTATCCTCCTTCGTTGGGTTAGTCGTCCTCTTCCTCTTCCTCTTCAGGGTCAGTATCAATTGCAATGTGACCGAAGTGGATCACTCCACCCTTCTCGTAGCACTCAAATGGATCGGGGAAGTTGACGAGCCTTCCTCCATCGAAATCAACGTTCTTTATCCCGACGTCACTTACGAGCATAATTCCGATCATTCCGGCGTCAACACCGTAGCTATTTCCCTCTTGGTCGAAGTATTCTCCATCGCCGTAGGATGTCCCGAAGGCTACAACATGGACCATCTTGCGGCCCTTCTTGTAGTGGCCCAGGTTTCCGTCAAGGAGACCGTTGTCCAATACTTCGCTCCAAAATTCATCAGGAACCTGGTAGCATGGATCGGAGATTATGTATCTACCTGGTGCAAGCGTAAAGCGTTCGTTCTCGTTGTTGATTATTCGCATCTTTCCCCATTCCTTTCCAATCAAACTGGCACTGTCTCAAGCTTCAGTTCGCGCCAGGTGACCCGCAGCGCCTCACTCTGAGTCATCCCCTGGACCATGTGGTACGCCGTGTAGCATTGGAGGTCGTGGCTTTCGTTGATCTCGGCGATTCGTCTCATGGCACCTGGGCCGACGAGACGAACTTGAAGCGACGCGAGGTCCTGGACTATGGAGATTCGGTTAGGGTTGATTGGCATATTGTGCTCCCTTTGCCAAGACTCTCCACGCGTGTGTTTCGATGTCAGGATTAAGCCAATCTTTATTTGACGGTAGATCGTCGATGATTGACTTGAGGACAAAGATAGCCTCTGCCAGGGATTCCTTGAGTTTGATCTCCCGCGCAGTTCTGGCCTCGGTGAATTGAGACCACTCCAGGTAAAGCTTGTCGAGTGTTTCAGTTTGTCGGTTAGAGGTCTTCATAATTCGCCCCTTTCACGCCCTCTATCGTTCGGTTTCGCGTAATGTCCAGGACGATAGCCAACTCTGCCCCGGACCATCCATCACGGAGGTCCTCCGGGGGCATGTCGGGATTGCCGTGGACTTGGGCCATTTTCGCCAACGATTGGCAGCGTTCCCACGGTCTAACATCAGCCTGCCATAGTTGATTGGCGAGAGCTTGTTTCGGAGGTGTTTCGATCACGAATTGTTGCATGATTTCCCCTTCCCTTTCTTGGTTATGGTCAAAGCAAGTTCCCGGTCAATGAGCATCCTGACCCATGAACCGAACGAGCGCCCGCCGTCAATTTTGGCCGCGATAGTTGCAGCCTCAGCCTGTGTGACGTCTAACAGGATGGTCTTTTGGACCTTCCCCGGTGGTAATTTTGGCATGGGTTACTCTCCTTCCCCTTTTCTGTGATCGTCAACTCCAACTATCCCGACTCCATCCCATGCCACGACTCTCCACGTTCGCGGCATGGCAAAAAGGCGGGAATATTAAAAGCACGTTGTTCGTCCGCAGTATTCGCAGACGTAGACATTTGTTTGCCATGTCAGGCGCATTTCTATTGGGGTACTGGATTGTCCCGACATTTCCTCCCCCTGTCGTTTGTCTCGGAGTATCCATTTGTGGTTTCCCGTTCCTGGACTCGTTCGATCTGGCGCTTGGATGCATGGAGTATTCACAATTCATTCCTTTCCGCCCGCCGAAGCGGGCTTGGTGGGGTGGTTATTACCACTGCGAGTCATGCTCGGCGATAAATTCGGCATCCCGTTTTGTGTCCTCACGCCTCATGTACTCGGACAATTCCTTGCGCTCTTTGACAATTCGCCCGTCAAGGCATCGCTCAATCAGGTCTTGGAGCCACACCGTTTTACTCGTAGCTCTCATATGGTAATCGTCGCGGTAGTTCGACGGGTCGGTCTCAAACTCGTACTGCGCCAAATCGTCGGGCAGGATTCGGACACCAGCAATCTCGATCCAACTCCCCTGATGGCCTACGTTGCCATATCCATGCTCCATGCTCTCCGAGTGTTCATGGAGATCCGTGATGGCTCTCATGAGGTTGCGGGGGCCTATTTTGTAGGTGTAGTACGTGAGCGTTTTTCCGCCTATGCTGGCGATTCCATAATGGAAACTGGTTTTGATTTGGATTGTCTTTTTCATGGTCGTTCTCCCTCTCTCGGTGGGTGGGTTAATCGGTGACAACGACGCGGGCCACATGCTCATCATCCCAGGGATACCATTCAGGCTCTCGCGGCTCTCCGTCGCTGTCAACGATATCGTCATCATCAAACAGGTAGATTTTGAGGCATTGCCGCCCATCGGGGAGCTTTGCGGGCTCTGCCCATTCCTCGGCATATCCTGCGTCGGAGCTGCCATCGAGGACGCGAGAGGTGGGGTATGCGTTGTCGATGCCCTTAACCGTTGCCGGATTGATTTTACCTACTGCGTGATCGCTGACGTGGTCATAGTGCAGGTTGACGTTCATGTTTGTCTCCCTCTTGTCTGTGGTTGTCGCTTACTTCGCCTGCCTTCTCCCCGCGCTCCCGGTGTCCAGTCGAGAGCGTAGGGGGAAATCAGGATCTGCGTTATTCTTCTTCTTCGTCGCTCTCATCCAGTTTGGCTGCCTTGGCTTCGGCCATTTTTACGGCGGCGGTCAGGTCAGACGCATAACCATGGATTACCTCGATACTGCCAGGAGACGAAAGCTCGGCCACCATCCAGGCCGAAGCTGCATGCATACTCGTATCTCCCTCGGGATAGACGGGATAGACGACAATGTCCACGTCGCCCAGGTCGTCGCCAGTCTCACCGAAATATCTACCCTGGTACGTGGCAGCGTGGCGGTAGTCGCCCAGCTCGTAGCCGGCTCGGTGGAGGTCGGTAAGCGTGGTGCAGTTCATGATTTTGTCTAGGTGTTTCATTGTCTTCTCCCTCTCGGTTGTGGTTGCTCTGTGTCTCGTTGTCCGCGTCGCTCTCTCATACTTACGACCCAGCCCTGCCCGCGAAGGGTTGGGGGCTCGGCCTCTTAATTAGGAGGGTACGTAGTACGGGCTCTTAATATCGTCGCCATTGTCCGTCCTGGTACGACTTGGCCCACCGTGGGCGCTTGATCGGCTCTACTTCTCGGCGAATGGATACCGTCTCACCGCCGTTCACTAACTGGATGGGGAAGCGCCGGCCGTTGTCGTACAACTCATACACCGATCCGCCGAAGCCGCGCACGGTCATCCCTACCCAATCTGGATAGTCAGCCGTTTTACGACCTATCGGCCAGTAATTGCGGTATCTCTCGGGCTGGAGAAAGTCCTGTTGCCATTCGTCTACAATACAGAGCTGGCCCTTGTGATCGGCTATTGTGTAGGTCATTGTCCATGCCCTCCCGTGTTGTTTGTGGTTGTCCTCGCCTCATAGCTTCCATGCTGCCCACCGGCGCCGAAGTTCACGGCATACCGATGGGCAGGAGCAGGCTAGGAAACGTGGTTGGCAGCGCGAACGAGATCCCAAAACTTGTCTTCGGCTTGTCGGAATGTCCCGGTGAAAATATGAAGCCCACCATCAGCCTTAACCGTTCCCATTGTTCCGGACTGGATCAGACGCACTGTTCGCCTCGCATTGGGGTTTTTCCCGTCGGCCAACATTTTCCCGACTGACACTTGTGTTTCCATGTGGTCCCCTTCCCTGTGGCTTAGGATGCGTTGAACAACGCTAAAAGCTTGTTGTATCTTGGGTTGTCGTGGTGGAACGATTCATGATGATATTTCATATCCCCGTTCATGATTGTGATGATGCCATATGTGGAGGAAAGCTCTGCGATATAGGTCCGACCGTCCGATCCATCCACGATACGAGCCTTTGTGACATACGTGAGTTTCTTGACGGCTCCGGTAGTCTGCCGGGTAGCTCTCTCTCCGCGCTTCGGGTTCTGTTCGATTGCAAACACGGCAGTTACCTTGCGGCTACCGCTCGGCCAATTCTCGATTGTTGCGCTCATTCTCGGATTCGAATACTCTATCATGGCGTTTCCCCTTCCTTCTCGGACGTGGTTTTAAGCTCAGTGTCGAAAAAATACAGTCCACCTTGACGCTCCTGCATATCTGTAAAGTCCAAGTGGGCAGGAACGGAGTCGAACGTGTCCAAATGCACGCAAAAACGGGTTGCTAAAATGCCCACATCGCCTTCGCGTTTTACTACCGTTCCCGGTCCATACGGGGTGGTTACTCTGGGTCCTGGGCTCATAGCTTCCCCTTCCTTTGTCTTGCCCCGAACGTTGGCGCGCCTCGGGGGCTTTCTGGTTAACCGTTTATCGCGGCATCCAGGACCTTTCTCATTCCGTCCCAGAGTTTCAGGTAAAATTCTTGCGAGCTGCGTTTCGGGAAGAGGCCCAATCTAACAGCCTCTTTCATGGCTCTCTCTACCATTTCTTGCGTTACTTCCATTTTATCCCCTCTTCTCTTTGTGGTTGTCGTTGCCCTTGCCCTTGTCCCTGTCTTCGCACTAGCCCACCACCATGCTTCGGTGATGGGCAGGCGTGAAATTAGGAAGGTTCGTGGCCAGCGGCTCTTAGATTTTTGACCGCCTCATATCCGTTCTTTCCCCAAGGACGGCCTCCGAGCTTATTCATTTTGATTTCTTCTTGCGTGAGAACAACTGGCGGACCTCCGGTCTCAATCGGTGAGCGCCATTGTCCGTGTGAATAGCGTAATCCCATTGCCTTTAGCGTTTTTGCGTAGTTTTCAATCATTGTCCCTCTCCTTTGTGGTTGGTAGTGGTGGGTGTTGCCGATCATCCTTCGGTGCATGCCATGATAGATGATTTGTTCGGGCTTGTTCATGGCATCCACGAAAGGATGAGTCAAATATCTCTTTCGTTCGGGCTTGTACTCTTGACCACTGAGGGCTTGCTTTTGTGTTCACCCGGTCGGCCATGCTGCTAAGCTCTGAAGTCTACCCGCTGATTCGCCGCTTTCTCGGTTTTGGGAGAGGCTTGTTTTCGCGTCCCGTTTTTGCTTTTCCTCCGTCGTTAGGTAGGAAGATAGCACCCCAAAAAACCAATGTCAACATTTTTTTGGAGGTTTTTGGGGTTGAAAGTGGGTATTCGAGTGGGTAGGGTTGTGGGTGCTCTGCTTGGATTGGCTTTGGGGGATGATTTGTGAGGATAAAATACCTTCAAGCTTGCCATTTACCCGATTCGTACTGTATCTTGTAAGTGAAAATGAACAATATTCTCCACTTTTTTGACCGTCCTCTAACGCAAAAATGGGAGCCAGCCATGGGAATTATGGGAAGACCACCACTCGAAAATACCGTGCAGATCGCGGAAATGACGGCTGCCGGTTACTCTCAAAGGGCCATCGCCGCCGAATTGGGGTGTTCCGCGCCTACGGTCAACTACAAGCTCAAAAAGGCCGAAGTCAAGGCCTTGGTCGAACGCATGGGGCAAGAACTTATCACCAGGTCCGCCGGGTTGCTTGTTGAGAATCACGTCCTCGCCCTCCAGAAAGCCCATAAGATCCAAGCCAGGCTCGCCAACTCTGAGTCCGAAGAGATCGAAACCGGGGGCGAAGACGACGAGACAGAAGCAGGCAAGCAAGCTGCCAAACCCAAGAGACACAGGAAGATCCGCTCCGAAGAGTTGTCGGATTCCGAGAAGGTCATTCTGGCTCTCGCCGACAAAAAAGAGTACCGGCTTGGACAGATGATGGGGATCTTCCCCTCTCACGCACCTTCCGTATTGGTCCAGAACATATTCCAGGCCGGGAGTGCGGCGGTTCTCCTGCCCAACGTGGCCGCAGCTCTGGGTCAAGCCGGTATCCAATTCCAGGCGGAACCGGAGCTTCCAGACGAAGACGAGGACGGAGTGATTGACGTTGGGGACGATTGAGGCATCGTACACTTACGGCGGATATGATGCATAGTTGTTATATTGTCGATATGTGTGTGAAAGGTTTAGAATATTCTAAATTGAAAGACTTCCAGGTTTACATAATGCATGTTATCGGAAGTTACTGAAATCCCGATTTATGCTCCCGACCTCGACTCCATCCTTAAGTGATACCGGGTATCCACCATCCCCGCCGGGTAGAGGACTAGCCCCATGGGGTAGGGCAGAGACCCATGGGGATGCATGGGGGTGGATGGAGCGGGACGGGCTGGCTCACCTCCGGCACCCTAATCGCCTTCTCATAAACACACGCTCACACCCACACACAGACAGAGACTCTTAGATCCCTACACCGATACGCTCCCAAAGACTCCTTGAAGGTAATTCAGTAATTCTCCGGCTTTTTTTACGCAAAGCGGCATAAGGCAGAATGCGGCATGGCTTTGGTGTGTGTCCCCGATGAAGATGCTCCTTCCGAATGGATCTTTAAACGTCAAGTCAATTTGGTAGTACAAATCACTCCCGGGCTCGATGGTTTTGCCACAAGATCTACACGTTCTAGTCATGGTTTCGCTCCTTCTACGCTTCGATGATTTGTTTAGCCATGCACTTGACGATGATTTCGGTCAGTTTTTCGCTGAGTCGTTCTGCGACCATGTGGAGGATTTGTGTGTCATTGTGTATGTGACGGTCTTCTATGGGGATTTTGAGCTCGAAGGTTTTCCCGCTCAGGACCAATTTGACCATCAGTATGATTTCTCCCAGCAGAATGTCCCGGTACGCGAAGCCCGAGAAGTCGATGGTTCCCTCCTGTGTCCTCATTGATCGCAGGATGGAGGTTCTGGCCTTGTCCAGCATCTCCCCATAGAGTCGGATAGAGTCGTCAGTAGGTGCTCGCTTCTCTTCTTTGACGTATGGGACGTACTCTTTTGTGGATCTGGTCACATAGGTGTCAAACATGGTCTTTGCTCCTTTGTGATTATGCGTTATCAGGGAGGGCATGGCAGTAGAATCCAGTGAGTGGGGGAGACTTCGTGGAGGCAGTCGTCATCTTCGGTCCACACGCCATTATGGAATGATGCCCAGGTAGGTCTTGAGTATGTTGGGATGAAGACGAGGACTAAAGATCCATCTCTTGGTGCAGAGTGTATCGGTAGCCATTTGGGTCCCCCTGTAGTACATGGGTATGGTTCTTTTATTGGGGGTATTGTTGTGTACAGCCCTGGTCCATAAGTGCCGTCTTCTGTCCTGGATGTGTTCTGTGTTTTGGTAGCATGGATGAGGGAAAGGATTTCCGTTACAGATTCCATTGCAAGGACGGATGAGCATGAAAGTAGGATAAAGGATTTGGCGTCAAAACTGGGGAGAGTGGGGGTGATGGAGATAATCTGTGAGATGTTGACGACGAAGTTTCTGCCTTCGTTTGGTGAGGTAAGTTCGATAAAGCTGTTCATAATCTTCGCTCCTTGGTGCGGGTTGGTGGTTATCAGGGTTATCGGTTGCCATATCTTATTTTAGGCAACCAGATTGCCAGTTCAGCGTTGTGTGGTACGGATCTAAGTGATAACCATCTCCATCTTTGGAACCCCTTCAAACTGTGGTTGGGGAGGGTCTTAATGTAGCTCTTATAATAAAAGATAGAGGGCACCACAAAAAAAGTGGTACGCGGCACCACAAAATAGTTTTTGCTATGGGCCTTCTGGCACCACATTGTTTGTGGTACGGTCATCTCGGTACGGTTCATCAATTATCAAGTATCTACAAGCTTTTCTATTCTTTGTCGTCTTAAATTGCAGGTAGCCATTCATCTCTAGTTCGTGCCGCGCCGATAAAATGGTGTTTGGGTGCATCGCCATGAGGATGCCTAGCTCTTTGTCAGAAAACCTTAGCCATCCATCTTTTTGTTTAGCTCCATTCCTTGGTCTGTTTCGGAGTCGGCACATGTGGAAGAAAAATAACTGTGCTGATTTTGATTGAAGGACAAACCGATCTTCACCGGCGGATTTGTGCGAGACCTTAAAGAAGTTATTCTTTGGCACATGCCGGCTCCTTGCTCTCGTCCTTGTTCCCGTTCCGCCCTGACTTTGCCATAAACTCATTAAGAGACGCTTGGCTAATCCTGACGGTGTGAGAAGAAATCCGGTTCACGGATAACTGACCCGTTCTCATCCAGTAGCGCACGGTTTGGACTGAAACCGACAAGATTTCAGCCACTTGCTTGTAGGTGTACCATTTCATTTTGGGCTCTCCGATTTCTGCTTGTATTTTATCTTCCACTATAGTATTAATGCTTATATAGTAGAAGACAAACAATGTCAACCAAGATGAAGGGATGACCGATGGGTGAATTAGTTAACGGAGAGTATGAACCATGCACGAGAGATCATTGGTGTGAGAATCATTGTCCGCGACGCCTAGAATCTGAGGGCGGAATGCCGTCATGCGATTGTGACCAGTTTGAGGACGATGAGGAATAAATCATCATCAGGAGACAGAATTAAGTAGAATGTCAACCAGAGAAAGGAGCGACAAAATGAGCACCAAAGTAGAAGAGATCAAGGCGAAGAAAGAAAGCATGGGATACTATGACAAGCCCCTGTATCATCGCTGCCGGGCATGCGTGAACGTCCAGGTCAAGAAGAAAAAGAAGGAAGGCAACTACGGGAATTACTACACGGAGGCTCTTGTGTGTGGTCTCGGCGGATTTCCGGTGAAACCGAATTCGTGCTGTTCTGTTTTTGATCTCAAGGTGGGTTACAAGCCGGTGTGAGACGGGCTCGCCAGTATGTCGAGGTCATGCGCGCCGTACTCGAGGCGTGAGACGGGGAGCCGGTTGTTGAGATGGCCACGCTGGAATCATGGAAGGCGTCACAAGCAAAGAATGAGGGATAAAAAGGGGAACCATGAGGGGATATTTTGAGATCGGAATCTATCATACCAAAACAGAGGCAAATGTAGGCACCCTGTGGAGATCTGCGTATCAACTTGGGGCTAGCGGCATCTTCACGATAGGGCGCAGATACAAGCAACAGGCCAGCGATACTGTTTGTTCCCCACGTCATATACCATTGAGACATTATGTCTCTTTCGAGGAATTCAAAGCATCGCGTCCGGTTGGGGCCGTATTGGTGGGGGTTGAAATGGGCGGGACTCCGCTAGAGGGGTGTACTCATCCCGCACAAGCTATTTATCTGTTGGGGGCTGAAGACAATGGCCTTCCAGATTCCGTAGTTCAGCAATGCAATAGGGTGATCTCGTTGTCTTCAGTGAGAGTGAATTCGTACAACGTGGCTGTCGCAGGCTCTATTGTCATGTACCACAGGAGTTTTCTGGCATGAGACTATCGAAGCCGCAGAAGAATCTACTGGAAGAATTGCAAGAAGCAAAGGGCGCATGGTGCGAGTGCATGGGCAGCGAATACAGGACGGCCAAGGCACTCCAAAACATGGGATTAATCGAGATCAGCGAAGAATGGGGGCCGGTCAAGACACACGATGACCGTTTCGAGGCTCGGTCTATGGCAGGCCAAATCCTTCAATCCCAGAGCGATCCAACAGTTATTTATGAGATGGGTGAGAACGGTAACCGATGGAGATGCCAGGTTCAGCCCGGTGGGGTGAATTCAATAACCCAAAAAGAAGCCGCCGAGATTGCGGCCAAGATCGTTGAGGCTCTGAATGAATGGAGGGCCAGCCAATGAACGTTGACGTAGTGGCGATGTTGCAAGGTGTCCACAACGCCAGGGATGCCAAGAAGATCCCCCAAGCCATGCACTCGGCTATTGTTCACGCGATAGTGGCCGTGGCCAAGCCTGGGCCTGTGCGACGTAGCGAGATAGACTATGGGGTGATGCTCCGGGAAATCGCGGGGGTTGATGGATTCCCGGCGTGTCAATGGGCGGGTCTGTGGCCGTATCTCGGGAAGTCCATTGCCGAAGGTATTGGCGTTGCAAGTCATGGGCACATTGAGTGTTGAGACACAAATGATTGAAGTGGTTAAAGATTTTTTGTGGGCAGCAAAGCATGGCCATTGGTATTTCGGATTTGGAAACTATCCTGGAAAGCCCATGCTATCTTTTCACCGGGTTCAGCATGACGGGCTGTGGATCAACGCATTGCATATAGGCGCGTTTTGGGTAGAGTGCTCATATTAAAAAAATAGTCAAGGAGGAAAGGGGAGAGGACAAACACGACCATGGAAAATTACAAGTGGGGAACCGGCAAGTGGGGCCGCAAGAAGCATCTATGGAGGGGAAGCGGGGACGGAGCTTTTCCTTTTCACGCCGCATGCGATGAGCCGGCCGATGCGGTGTCTGTGGAGTGGTCGGATACCGAGCCAAGATGTAAGGCATGTTTGCGGTTGATAAGGCGAACGAAGCAGGAGGGGGGACAGGATGAATGATTGGGAGAGCCACGACAGGAGCAACCCATGAACATCAGAATGACCAAGACCAGGCCGACCAAAAGAGGCGACTACCTGTGCATATTCTCCGGATCGGCTCATCCTGACTATGTGAGGGTGAGAGAGACAGAGTATGGCCTGTTTGTGTATGGCTACTCGTTTAAGATGCGGCCACTTGAGTTAATCACAGACGCTCTGTGGTCAGAAGAGATCGGTTTGGAATTTGGGGAGGGGGAGTAATGCCAAGGGAAGGTGAATCATTTGCTTACATTTTCATCGGGTCTGTAATTATTGGGTTCGGTTTTGGATTTTGCGCCGGGATGGGAGTTTTCTTTATTTCCTGTGGGATAGCCGTGAGGATAAGCGATGAGTAACAGCACCCGTGACCCAAGAAGAGATCCGATACCAGGCGATGAGATCCAGCATTGCGTTACAGGGATAAGACGAGAAGTAGTCCCTGCGCTCAATGCCATGAGCGGCATGGTGCTATATAGAAGGGTGATGTACTCACTTATTCGCAGATGTACGCTTGCCACCTGGCGCCAGTGGGCGAGGGGCGCGAAGGTCTTAAAGAGAGGGGATGAGCCATGAATGCGAGAGCCATAAAGAAAAAGCGTGCGCGGATGAAGACTGCCGTTGCATATCTCCAGAATTACATGAGCACGTACTCGGGCCAAGTGGGATACGAGGACTACGCCGACGAAACTCTGATTGACGATGTTCTTTATGGGTTGGGTATGGCCCTTGATCCAGAGAACAATCAATACGGCAACGGGTTTATGCGGTTTAAGGGCATTCTCATGGAGCATCTTGCCGGGAAGCCAAAATACCTCACAGCCGATCAACTCACGGAGCCGGGGTATTACTGGTGGCTGCCGGAGAAATCTCCGTCCAGTGATTGGAGGTCAGGCGAATGGATGATCTGTCCTCTCCCGGAAGCGAAATCTCCCAAACCCAAAAAGGGCGGTGTTTTCGTTGGCCCGCTCAAGGCTCCGACGAAGAAAGGGTAAGCCATGCAATCAGCACCAATAATGGAGTGGGTACAGTGCGCGAACTGCGGAGAGTGGACGCTCGTTGATCTAATACCGGGCTTCGAGTATGCGTATTGTCCGGAGTGTGCATTTGCTCCTGTGTTGGCTTGGGGCGCAGGATGAAAGGGGGATGAGCCGTGACGTTTGAAGAGTGGTGGGGACAATACGCCATGGAGCAAAGAATAAACCATCCTGGCAGAGAAACCATGTTGAAATCGGGGACTAGAGCGGCTTTCGAATTGGCCGAATCCCAGTCCAATGAGCGAATTGCCGAACTTGAACAGCTCCTTGATGATCTTACAGACATCGTGATGATCTCAGATATTATCTCGAACAAACAGGAACTGGCAGAGCGGGTAAACAAGGTGCTCACTGAAAAGTTCTTGACATGAGTTTTGGAAGTAGAGACGGCCACCCTTTTGAGCGGGAGTGGCCGTTTCTGGTTTTAGTGGGGAAGTAGTCGGTTGAGGGCTTGGTCTAGGGCTTCGGCTTGTTCTTGATTGCGAATGATCCATGTTTTGCGCTTACGGTCTCGTGATGTGTAAACGTGGTGCATTACTCCACTTGCAGCCGTGCAAACCTCATCCATGGCCTTGAGCCAGTCGGCCAAGTCGCGCTCTGGCGGACAGTGAACAAGTTCCTTGACGGTGGATATTAGGTCTTCAGCCTCGGTCTTCATGGTCATCCCTCCTTCTTCATGTGGTTTGTGCCTTTTTCTTCCCTCTCGGATCAACCTGTAATTTGGCGCGCGGCGCAGGTGGTACTTGAATATCTCCGCACCTTCCAGCCTTCTTCATCAGCTTTCCCATGGCCTTCTTCTCTGCGATGTCAATGGCCTGGGGGGTTATCCCCAACACTTTGGCCATTTCTCTGGTTGATTTCTCTGAAAGTCTTCGCTGCCGAATCATCCATTCTTGCCGCGGAGTGAGTTGACACAGTAGTCCGTTGAGTCTTTCTGGAGCAGACATGGATTCGGCTTCGTCTTCCGGGCTCGGCCCCGGATGTGGCAGAACATCATTGAACGTTACTGGCGTGACGGGATTTACAATATCGCAAATGATTGGAGTCTCGAAGCTTATCTCGTTACGCTTTAGTCTATAGTAGCCCTTGATGTATCGGATTATCTCCCAATGGATGGGTCTCTCTGCGTGCGTAGCGAATTTAAAACCGAGTGATGGGTCAAAGCTGACAGAAGCGTAAATGAGCCCTTCCATCCCGGCCTGAATAAGGTCAATGAGAGGAATTCCACAATGCTTATACTTTTGCACGGCCCCAGTTACCCGGAAAAGACAGGAACAAATCAACTGATGTTTGTCGGTAGGATCTGGATTGTAGTTTGTTACTCGTTTGGCGTCGTTGTAGAAGAGTTTCAGAAGATCCAAGTCTGATGTGTCAATGTGCCTTACATTCCCCATTTATCCCCCCTTTAGTTGTGTGTGATGTGCCCTGCATTGTATGCCAATTCGGATAGATGTTCAAACCTATTTTATTTGACACGCACACATGGCTTGAGTTATCTCTTACACGTGGTGTTGGTTGTCTTTCTCCTGTGCAAGGGCTCCAGCGGGCCGTCAAAGTCGGGTTTCGATTCCCCTCCTTTCCCGGTTTCTGGCCCCGGAGCCCGATGCAACGGGGGAACCGAGAAGGAAGGGGGCTTATTGGTGGGGTGGCTTTGCCGTAAATGGTATTCTTTATTGTTCCATCGACATGCGAAGACTGACGCCACACCTACCTCTATCTCATTGATCCCATCCCTTCAAGACATTGAACGCACCAGATCTCTCGCAATGTCCGCCCTCAGAAATCACAAATGGCCTCTCGCTAAAGCATATCTCCAAGAGCAAAAACGATACATCCGTGAATTGGAAGCCCTTCAAGAGACTAATGGAGGGGATGATGCCGATTAACTCCATCCTTGCCAAAATCTCATCTTACATTGAAGCCTCAAAGGGCTCCGCAGCTTTGGCCGAGAAAGAGCTTTGGAACTTAGTTCACACTGAATCTGAATTGTTGCCCGACAAGGGGGCTCATGACCTGGCGGTTGTTGCAGGGAACCTTTCGGCTACTGGGCTACAAATGCGTGCGCACCTTGAGGTAGTGCAGAGTTTTATTACACGGGTCATGGAGACAACGAAAAAATGAGGCGAGAGCGTTGGAATGGGTAAAGCTATTCGAGGTTCCAGGCCTCCTTTTGGCGGCGGGCGTGATTGGGATGCTATTTCGGTTGCTGTCCAGGATTGTGGATCAGGAGTCGGAACGTATGCATCAGCGCACGGAAGAGCGAGCGTTGATGGCGGAGATGGCTACCATGCTTCGCCAGTTGTGCAGGATCGACAGGGACGGGGAGCGCGACCGATGAAATGGCTGCGGACCTTAGTCGATATATGGAGCGGTGATTTCTGGCGGGAGGAGCGCGAGAAGTCGCGTGAGGTATTGGAAGATGCTCGAAGGGTAGTGAACGAGAGTCGCGCCATGCTTGACGGTGAAGATGACTGGCTGATCCCCCTGGAGAGGAGAAGGCGATATTGTGACTTCCCAAAAAAATAAATCAGTCCTGAATGGATACAGGATAGCCTTCTTCTGGGCCATATCTAGCGGGCTGGTTGGCGCTGTTACGATTATAGATCACTATGAAATAGCGGACGCGCTACTTCTTTATCATGGGATTATCGCTGGCATTTGTATGATATGTGCCGTGATGTTCGCGGACTGGTGGCGAGTCAAGGGATCGGCGTCCAGCATTTTCAAATGGATCACGGTTCTACTGTTTGCAGTTGGGATTAATCAATGTGCTCAGTTTGTTTCGCACTGGGTTTCTCTTTACGGCCCGTGTTTTTATAGTGAGCTCGTGTGCTCAAGGTTTTTGGTGTGGCAATTGGTTCCGCTGTTGGTGGCGATGGTGTACTTGCTTTCGTTTGCTATCTGGCAGCGATTCGGGCGTGGTTCAACATATCATGACGGGATTCGGAATGATATGGCTAATGGGTTTGAGAAGCTGTCGGCGAGAATCGTTGATGGAGAAATCAAATTCTTACATCATTCACATGACGGATTGGTGTTGGATGCCAAGATAATTCTGAGAAACATTGAGGAGGGAGAGAGCAAATAATTAGCCTTGCAAGGGGCGTTGGTCATTCGCCTCCGTTGGGCTCTGGAATGACCGGGGCACAGCAACCCAACGGAACAAAATAAGGAGGAAGAGAAAAATGGAGAGACACAGTAAAGCACGTGGGGTCGAGAGAGTAGCTATGGCAATGGCGGCGGCAACGCTGGCGCTGATTTTCTTCGGGGCACTTTTCCTTCTTCATGGGTGTGCAGGAATGTCCACGAAAGATACGGTGGATTCAATCGCCGAGAAGGCTGGTTTTGCGGCATATTCCTACCTTCCCAAGCATAAAGACATCATCGTCACAACCTGCACGGTCAAGGATATTGTTCAGGACAGCGACGACCCGATTGCCATCCAGGGTCTCATCTCTGAGCAGATCGGTCGAATTTGGGTCAAAGCGACTGAGAGCGATAAAGTGTTTGTGGCTCTTTTGCTTAACGACATGGTGCGAATCATGGGGCTCAAGACCACGAATCCCACGATGACAAACGTTGTTGAGTGGCTGAGTGTGCTCGACGCTTTTTGTGGGGGTGTGGACCTGGCCTCGAAGGTGAAGGGATGATCCAATGATGACGGAGAAATGGCAGGCGAACCAACTGGGCAGGTTACTGGTGTCCATAGCGACGTGGGTTACGTTGATTATCGTGGTCGGGCTTTGCTCAAGTTGTGCTAGCGGTGCCAACATGCGCGAGGCGCGGATCACGGTCAATCTTCCTCCTGGCATGACGGCGATTGCTACTGTTGACGCCGAGGGCAAGGGTGTCCCCGCAGTCCAGGTAAACATCGGGAACACCACGCGCACGGTGGACATCGAGACGGCGCGGGAGGCTTCGGCTACTATCCCCATGGCGGGGGCGTTGTAATCTCATGTCAATGCGCTGCATGGTAATCACCTTCAAGGTCACTGTGACGATGAAGTCCCAGGGCACCGCAAGCTAAAACGGTCTCATGAGCGGCGCAGATTCACCATAGAGTATTTTGCGCCACGGGATGGGGTGTGGCGTAGGTGGACCAAAAAATATGCTACCGAGAGATCCAGGGATGAAGCTGTTACGATGTTGACCGAGAAATGCCGGTCGATTGGATGGGTGTTTCGAGCTGGAAGATAAGCTGAGAGGGTAAGGATATGAGAAAGATGGGACGCAAACTATCGGTTGAGGATTCTGCCAGGATTTATGACGCAGCCGTGTCGTGCCTCAAAAGCTGTCAGACTATTGGGCACTTGGAGGTAGGCAGGAAATTTGCCAAGAGGGCAATGGCTATATTGGAAGAAATGTCATGCAAGAGTGGGGACTTCTGTAGCGAGGCGTATTGGAGCATTCACGGCTTGATTGACAAGACGGAGAAAAGGCTGAACCCCGACAGTGCGATGATTGCACCGCATAACCCTTTGCGGCAGTTTCCGTATGGGGATTGGAGATATATTGCGGCGATGACTTCTACGCTTCCCAACTGGCTATGGGGTTTATCTTCTGACGTTCGATGTGGGCCGGCAAACCAGTCCGAAAAAAGGTTTTAATCACAACAACATGGAAATGCACCGAATCCTAAACTGCGGCTGTGCGGCGTGCCGGATGCGAGAGCGAAATGAGCTGTGCGATGCCGAGTCTATGATCTCGCGGCTCGGTTGGATTTGGACTTGGGCGATGAAGCCGTATCGAGACATGTGGACGTAGGGAGGTGGCAAGGTGGACGGATTCCCGCGCAATTGTACCATCTGTGGTACTCGAATACTTGACAAAGAACAATTCCATCGACACACAAGAATGGCCTCCCATATAAGGGCTCGAGAATCTATGGCGCGAAGAGAAGACGCGAGAAGAGATGCCGAAGCAAAGAACCTCCATGATAAATTAGAGCTGGCGTCCGCCCTTGAAGGACACAGTTTGTTTCCCGGAGATGAAGTGACCACGAGAGAAGGTCGGGCGTTTAAGGTGGACATCTATGGGAAACTCTTCGAGGTTCCGTGCGGGAGTGTTGGATGAGAATAAGGTGACATCATGCCAGAATGCAGCGCAGTCCACATCTCAACGAAAGCCGGCTACCGTGAAGGCACGATGGTCCGTGTCGAGAATCCTGCGGGCCGGTGGATAGAGCGTTGCATTCATTGCGGCGGAACGTGGCTGAGCTTGCGGCCTGGTGAGTTTGAGAGGGAAGTTGAGAGAAAAACCGAGAGGGAGGGGGATTTTGACCGAGAAATACGAGCCGATGTTCCTGGAAGATCTTGTGAGAAGCGTGAGGTTCGAAAGCAGCGCGAGCCATGCCCCGATGAGTGCGGAGAATGTGGGGAGCATGGATCTGTCGTCAAACTCAGACATCATGGGAATGGACGATATTATTGACGAAGGGTTTTCTCTGGAAGATATAAAAGGATGGCAACGGATGGCTTGCCTGGCATGCGAGATTGTTTGGGCTACGCCTCCCAATCCTGTTAGGATGAGTATGCCGTGTGCCAAGTGCGGTGGGATGGCTCACAATGATGGAGTGTTCTGATGGGAATTGAACAGCAACTTATAGATCTGGCCGTAAAGATGGCTACTCGAGCCGCAATGAATGGGGTGCCTCTTTCCGGAATGGTTTGGATTCCACCCGCGTCGGCCACCGATAATCCATTGGGTGTTTTCGTGGTGAAACACTATCAACCGTCAACGACCGAAACGCCGCCATGGGATCAATGAGGAAGTGATACAATGACCGAAGAACAACAACGGCTTCCCGAATGCGAAACCAAACCAGCCGGCATGCTTCAGGACGAAAAGGGCAACGGCAGCTCCAGCCGACTCGTGAAGGTTATGTGGGTTGCTGGGCTCATTGGAATTCTGAGCATCGTGGCGTGGAGGTCCAATCCGGTGGTTGTTCCCGATGTCCCCTGGGGTATCGTCATGATTACGCTCATCATCATTGGCGGCGGGGCCGTGGGGAAGTGGATGGAACTTGGCGGGACTTTGCAGGGAATAATGAAAGGAGAGATGTAACATGGCAAAAAAGTGCATGATGGGTGGTGGTGCGGGAATGCCGAAGGACAAGAAAATGCGGTCAGGCGGCAAGAAGAAGCAGGGTGGAAAGAAGCAGGGTGGAAAGAAGCAGGGGAAGTCGTAAACGAGTGAGCAACGACAACGACAACGATATAGCGATAAAGCAGCTCAACGAGTTTGCTGTTTTCATAAGTTTCAAGCCAACATGGCTTTTGAAGCAATACTTACTTTTGCCTCATAAGTACGACAAAATATGTCTTTTCTGTGGAAATCAGGCAGGAAAATCATGTCTAATGGCATACTCCTATGCATTAAGGATGTTCGGGAGCCATCCATGTCCCAGAAAAAACCTTTTGTATTTTGAATGTGACAATGGCCACGAGTTCACTCGCCCAGCGCCATGGCCGGGCTTTCATACTTTTAAGTTGGAGTCGGGCCAATGTTTTTGGACGAAAAACGCCAACGTCCAGCCGAAGCCCATCCTCTTCCCGGTCAGCATGATATGCCCTGAATGCGGGGGAAAAATAAGGATACATAAGAGGGGCTCTCATGTTTTGCGGATGGCTTCGGAGAATCTCCCGGAAGATAAGGATGGCGAGGGTGAGGATAGCTCGGAGATCAAAAACAGGACGTATCCCGAGTTCAAGAAGTGGCTTCCTCCTTTCTTGGTGAAGAGGGATATCACGGCTCGTACCAAGTCCATGATCATCAGGAACATGAACAAGGGGGAGAAGTTCGGGGTTGGAGAAAACGTCGTGGTTTACGATGGCAAGGACATCGTTTTGGAGTTCATTTCGTATAGCCAGGGGGCTCAATCCGGAGCTGGGTCTCAGCGGGTTTCCGTGGCGTGCGATGAGGAGCCCGACCCGGCGACATGGGAGGAACAGCTTCCCCGTTTGTTTGCCGAGAATGGAACGATAGAGCTCTTCCTTACGCCGGCCAGGAAGATGACATGGACATATTCCGGATTGTTTGAGCAGGCCGAGATCATACTCAGGTCTAAAACCATCCAAGATTTTTATCGAGGGAAGGGGGAGCTAGCAAATGCGGTTCCGTTGACGAGAATGGGCAACCATACCGGGATTGCCGTTTTCCAGACATCTTCGTATGACAACCCCACTTTGAGCCGTGAAGCCATAGACAGCAAGGCCTCGACTTATGAAGATCCGGAAGTGAAAGAGGCGCGCGTCTTCGGCATCTTCCACCAGGCTAGCGGCCGAATCTTCAAGATGTATGATCCCAAGATCCACGAGATTGATGAGAACGAGTATTTTCCTCATGGCATCCCGCACTTTTGGACGCACGGAAGGGGGATAGACATCCATCCTCATGTGAATTGGGCATGTGGGGCGGCGTCGATGAGTCCGACGAATGAGATGTTTATCTGGGGGGAGTGCTGGCTTTCTCCAGATAAGTACACGACTTTGGATATTATTTCCGAGTTTGTGAGCCGATGCATGGACTATAGGTTTAAGATCAATCTCGTGGACCCAGAGGCGAGAACGATCCAGAAGGACACCATTACTCTCCTGGACGATATCAACCGGATTTCGCTGGAGCTGAAGAAGGCGGGGAATGGGACCGGGGGTTACTGGACTCCGTGGGACACCAAGGGGCTTGTGGGGAGGAACGAGATCAAGATGAGGCTCCAGAATAGTCGGCTGGTGGGGAGGCCATTCAATAATCTCGTTTCTCGGGATGGTGGAAGCAAAAGGCTCCCGACGCTTTGGTTGTTCAGGACATGCAGGAACGCAGCGGAGCACATGCGAAAGTGGTCGTGGGATGTATGGGCTGATTCCAGAACGTCTTCCATGAAGGATGCCAAGGACACTCCCCAGCAGAAGTACAGCCATTTGAATATGGTGTGGGAGGCGTTGCTAAAGAACCCGTACTTCAAGGCGGGCACGACGAATGCTCCGGTTGAGAGGCACGAGGGACGGCAGTATTACAAGTCGGCTACGGGGATTGGTGGCGGCCGGCGATAACGAGCAAGGAGGGGAAAAAATGAAGGCGAAGGCAAGAACGAAAGCAGTAGCGGTGGGAATGATTCTATTTTTTATGGCGTTATTGCTGGTGGGTTGCGCGACGACAAGACCAACGGCGACAACCATTGACGGAGTAACGATGGTGACGAATCAAGCCAAGCCGCTCGAGAAAAAGAGTGATGGGCAGCATATCTTCGAGGATATCGTTGACATTGCGATCATGGCGATAACGATTCCGATTGTGTACTAAGAGGAGAGGGTGTGTGAAGACCAGCAGAGTCTATGATTATCATTGCAAACATTGTGGATACAAGGCAGAGTGCTTCGTATCCTTTGATTGCGACCCGGACGAACAGCATCCGGAATGCCCGTGCTGTCAAGGGAAAATGGACAAGTTGATGCCGGCCCCGGTGTGGTCGTGGGCTTCGGGGAGTCGAGGTTTTTGATGGCGAAGAAGAAGACATCCAAGCGCAAGTACGACGAAACCATTGAAGGGGCCATGTGCTCCGCGATGATGCATGAGTACGAGACCTGTAAGCAGAATCAGCGAGTGGACTTCGATGACTTCGAGTCGTACTTGGCCCTTCTCGATGCCGAGAGGACGGAGAAAGACTATGATTGGATGTCCGACATTCACATTCCGGAGTTCCTCTCTCACATGCTTACTCAACTCAGCATGGATGTGGATACTTACTATCAATCCAGGGATTTCGTGGAGTGCTACCTCCAGGACGAGTCAATAGAAGCCCTGCGCGCGTCGGACGCCACAAAGGAGCTTATCAACCGAACGTTGAATCAGCGCTCATTGTTTCATTACCTCAAGTTTGTCAGGGCTCGGCTTTTGAACCGGTTGGACGGGAAGGTTTACGCCGAATGCTTGTGGAATCAGCAGAGCAGAAAGGCTATCACGGGATACGAGGAGGTTTATCAGGAGCTCGATGTTGACGTTGACGGGAACCCGATAGAAGATCCGGAGACACAGGAGGCCAAGATTGAACTTGTTAAGAGGCCGGTTTACGGTGAGAAGGTTTTCATTGACCAGTTCGAGTATGAGATCCTTGATCCTCGCAACGTATTCACGGACAACTCCTATGTGTATTCGCTCCAGCAGAAGCCTTATGTCATAATCAGATCAGAAAAAACGCTGTCTCAGCTCAAGCGGGATAAGGACCGGGCCGGATATTTCAACCTGGACCTGCTGGAGGAAGTTGGGACCGGGGAAGAGACCGAGACGGCACGGGAGACTTACAACAAGGATGAGAACAAGGAGTACGCTCCTCCCAAGGGAGAGAAGAAATTCGACATTCTGAAACGATACGGCGAGGATTGGTGCCTTGTAGATGAAATGGACGACATGGTCGGGCTTCCGAGTAAGGTGAGCCCTGGAGTTGACGAGGACGGGGAGCCGCTGGAGAAAGCGGAGCTCCATCACGTCATCAAGGAAATAGCCATGTCTGATGGAAGCAGCGGGACGTTGATCGCCTTCCATGTGACTCCGTATCTCGACGCCAGCGACATTCCGTACATCCCGGTTATCCGTGGACTTTGCTATCCTCATCCGGTTAATGATGGAGGGTTCGGGGATGCTAAGCATGTGAAGGACCTGCAAATAGCCATCGACGACACCTTCAATTTGTGCCAGGACGGAACCATGCTGGCGACCATTCCTCTCTTCCAGGGGAAAGAGTTGAGCATAGAGGACAACGATTCCCTCTTCGTAGAGCCGGGGCACATTATGAGTGTCAAGGAGATCGGGGACCTTCAGCAATTCCCGATCAGAACGGACATTGGTGGGTCGATGAATCAGTTGTCGATGCTGTTTTCTAAGATGCAGCAGTTCGACGCGACCTTCCCGACGACCATGGGGGACGTCCCGAGCCGGGCATCCACGACGGCAACGGCCGTGGCTGGGGCCGAAGGCCGGTCAAATCAGAGATCCAATTTCAAAGCTCTTACCTTCGAGCATACCTTTGACGATCAGCTTTATTGGATGATCCAGCAGATGACATGGAGGTTCGCCAAACCAGAAACCGGGTACAAGCTCATGGGCCAGAAGGTTTTACACTTCGATCCCACGAGGGATTATTGGTTCAAGCCGTTATCCCAGGCGCTGGAAGGAGAGCAGAGCAAACAGGCCAAGATCCGCAACCTGCTTCAATTTATTCAGGCTCTTTCTCCATATTCTCAGCTCTATGCGAACGATCCTCAGTTCAAGGTGTTCATGAACTACTTGTTCGAAAGAAGCGCAACCTACATGGGTGACGAGGTTGTGAATGTGTCAAGGAAGCTCTTGAACCCCAATGTCATGCCTCGGTTGCAGGCGCCTGGGGGAAATGGTCAGCAAGGTGGAGGACCGGCACTCCCCGGAGCGTCATTCGAGGCACCGACCGGGAATCAGAACGGGATGCCGCAGAGCGATACAGAGGTCATGGCGAGAGCCAACGCGGGAGGAGGAATGTAATGGCCGACGCACTCCAAAGAGACAAGCTCTCGCAGTTTGTCCAGTCCTTCGGGAAGAAGCGGACGGTCAACATCCTTTCCACGCTGGGGAAGGGGCAGGCGTTTATTGATGCCATGTCGAGCGTCCCAGGCCAGCAGATCCTTGGCGAAGCGCAGGCCGAATGGAGTGCCTTGCTGGTCAAGATTGCCAAGCAAGAAGCCACCCCGGAGGATTCGATCAAGTTCAGAGTTTTGGATCAGCTCTTGGTTTCATGGGCTTCCAAAATCGCCAAGCATTTCGATTATGAGTTGAAGATAGAGGATCAGCTTAAAACCTACAAAGGCGGGAGCTAACTTGGACGAGAAGCAAGTCACGATAGACAGGATAGTTGAGCAGATCAAGGTGTGGATGGACCGGAAGAAGTACGGAAACATCCAGATCAACTTCTTTGCCGGCGGGGTGAGCAACATCAACTTGAATGAGAGCGTCAAGGTAACCGAAAAGAGGGGATAGATAATTTTTCTTGACAACGGCAAGTAACCACGTAATTATATTGGCGTAACTCTAAGAAGGATACTCCTTCAAGGAATCCTTCGAGACTTATCACACAATCCGCACTCCAAGAGACTCCTATCAAGGCAAGCTTGGAAGCCATGATAGGAGTTTTTCTTTATGCCACCCGAAGCCGCCAACGAAGCCAGCCAGTTGCAAGATCAAGACATCAGTCTCGATGATCTGCACCGGGCCGCAGAGGAAGCCAGATCCTTTGTTGAAAACGAACCCGTTGCAGCAGACAAGGAAGAAGAGATCCCCCGAGAGGAAAGGTCCGAAGAATTTCCTGTAGAAGCCAAGGAAGAGCCAGAAGAGCCCGCAAGAACCGAGCGCGAAGAAGAGGAGCCACCGGAGCCCAGAGACAACAAGGAACGGTCACAACTCGGGCGCAAGGTAGCCGCTCTTGAAGGAACTCTCAAGGCCTACGAGCAGCAAATTCAACAGACCAACATGCTTCTGAATACGCTGTTGCAGCAAAACGCTCCACCCGCTCCCGTCGATCAGACCGTGGAAGGGGAGGATGAAGCCGAGTACATTCCTTCAACCCGCAAAGAGTTCGATGCTCTGCTCGAAAAAAGAATCAAGCAGATTCAGGAAAAGGAAACTCAAGAACAGACCGCTCAAAGAACACAATACGAGACGGGGTATCTTTCGACGCTCACCAAACTTGGAGCCGAATCAGACGACTCTGCCCTGCATGAAGAGGCCTTTAAGCTTTCAACCGAGGCCGGTGCTCCGTACAACGTGGTTCGTACGGGAAACCCGCTCATTGATGCCGAGACAAACTATCATGCCGCGCAGGTACATGTCCTGAAACAAAGGCTCACGAGAGCGAAGAAGGATGAAGCCCCCAAAAACCCGCTCAAGGGAGATCCGCCGCGGGCTCCTCTTGGGGCACCTTCGGGGATGGCTGCTAAGGTAAAGGAGCCACCAAAGATCAAGCTTGACGACCATGCCAGGCGCGCGGCCATGAGGATGGGGCTTACCGACGCCGACGTATCCGACATTTTGGGAGCATAGGTTCATGTCTTTAGGGAGAGAATACAGGCTTGGAGGAAGAACGCGCATCAGGCATGACGCCCGCACACTTCTTCTTCGCGGGAAAGATTCTCCCGGCAAGAAGGAACATGGTCGCTACGTCAAGTGTTGGAATTGCGGGTTTATCTGTGACACGGAACGGGATGATTTGGGGGGGGCACAGTCGAGAGCCGGGGATGGAGCGGAGTTTTACTATGCGATGTATCCGCAATCTTCCGGGAGTGACCGAGGCGTGGTTGCCACTTTGAGTCTGTTCGAAGAAGGGATGAGCGGTGAGTCGTTGACCCTGGCTTCATATTCCATGAGGCGAGGACATCGAAGGGGGATGCTTCTTGGTCCCGATGGATCGGAGGTCCCGATTGAATTGACGTATGTCTCGAAGGTAACTGGCGGCTGTTCTTTTTGCGGAACCAGAAATTATCGAGGCGATTTTAGATAAGGAGCATTTCAATGGCTGAAGTAGTTTCCCAAAATCCTCAACTGATTTGGGCTCCGGTAGCCACCAATGCTGCGAACACACTCTGTGAGGGCTCCATTGTAACCGATGGGACCACGGGTGTTATTGCTCTTGGTGCTGCTGCTGGTGTTGGTGATACGACCGGGAAAAATGCAACTCTTACTACTGCGGGGGTTCCGCTGGGTGTCGTCGTGGGAACGAGTCGTCAGGAGCCTCTCTACAATTCTACCGCGAGGCGGCAGAGCATTGCTTCCATCATTACCAGCAATGCCAACATGACGGTGGATATGATGGGTATCGAGGGCGAGTGGGGGAACGACAAGCAGGCGTATGTCCAAATCGCCAAGATCACCCCTGAAACCTTGCTTCGCGTTCCCATCTATGATGGAGCGGTTGGTACGGCACCCACAGCGTCTACGGTTACGGGCGGGGCCAGTGCTACCGGCATGGGTTTCAACACGGCGGCTCTTGATTTCACGACCATCGCCAGCGTTACGACCGCATACTGTACCAAGGGCCTAAACATGGGATTGTATCGCACCCTCTCCAGTGCGAGTACCACGACCCATACGGTGACGTCGCCGTTTCCTTATGCCACGGCGGTCGGAGATAAGTTCCTGATTTCCTCTGTCAAGATGTTCGGGACTTCGCTTGTTCAATTCGACGCCACGTCTTCGTACATCGAAAATGATGCGGCTCTGTCCGCCGACTATTACTGGATTGACGTTACCAGGCTTTATCTGGGTGAATCCGGCAAGGAATACGTCGAGTTCCGGTTCAACCTTTTTCAGTTCATGCCCGCCTTGGCGTAACGGCATCCCTGCCGCATGAATGAAAGGAGTAAATCACCATGGGTAGCCCTGTAACAAGTGCCCAGTTCAGGAAGTTGGTCGAGGGAAAGGTTCAGCGGGTTGTGCGTAACACGTACGACCAGATCCCGTCCGTGAAGGACAAGATTTACGACGTCATCACATCCGACCGAGCCTACGAGGATTTTTATGGAATCACCGGGATACAGGATATCCCCAGGTTCAACGGTCAGCTTTCGTACCTTTCCATGTTTCCGGGATGGTACACTAAAATCGAGCCCAAGGAGTTTGCCGGCGGTATCCAGTTCGAGCGCAAGCTGTTGGACGATGAGCGGTATGGCGTTTTGACCGACCGGGCTAGTCTCCTTTCCGAGTCTGTTCGGCGTGTCCAGGTCAAGTACGAGGTTCGCCCCTTCGCATATGCGGCCACGGCGGCCTTCGATTTCACCACGTCCGAGGAGGGGGTGGCTTTGGCGTCCAATAGCCATGCCACCAAATCGGGAGTGAGCACGTCGTCTGGTTTTGATAACCTGGGGACCTCTCCCATTACCAATACGTCCATAGCGACCACGCGGCTCACCATGAAGATGTTCCGGGACGATATTGGAGAGCGGTTCAACATGCCCGACGACTTGGTCCTGATTGTTCCGCAGACCCAGGAAGAGGCGGCATGGACCTTCGTCAAGACCCAATCCGGGTATCAAACGGCGGCTTCGGATAAGAACTTCCACGCTGACCGCTACGAGATCATGGCCCTCCCGTATCTGGACGACTACGATACGGCGAGTTGGGGTATGGCGAGCAAGTCCCTCATGAAGAAGTACATGAAGTGGATCGAGCGGATCAAGCCGGACCCCAATACCACCTGGGACTTCGATACCTTCATGCTGAAGCTTTCCATCTATCTGCGGTTCGCCAACGGGGTTACGGGCTGGAGGCACCTGTACTGGCACCAGGTTACATAGGTGCCCGTCTGTTTACGTGAACACTGCGGGGTGGTCAAGAAGACACCCCGGAACAAACGAGATATTCAATAGAAGGAGTACACCATGCCTCTCAGTCCTTTTCCTCAAGGGCTTTCGACCTTTGGTGTTCCCGTGCTCCCTGGGGCCGGTACTCCGCCCATTACCGGAGATGTTTTTTGGGTGGATAACGGAGATCCTATTGCGTCTGATACGCCGAGCAATGGAACATTCGAGCAACCCTTTGATACGATCAACTATGCATCCACGAGATGCACCGCAAGCAATGGGGATCAGATCTTCGTCAAGGCCGGGCACGACGAAGCCGTGTCTGCCATCGCCGGCCTCAGTCTTGCCAAAGCCGGGGTTACGGTGTGGTTTTTGGGTGAAGGTGCAGACAAAGCCAAGGTAACATTTTCAGGCGTTGCCGGTGCCGACATGGATATTGATGCGGCCAGCATTACCCTGGTCAACCCGAAGTTTGTTGCGGCTCTCGATGCATTGACCGGACCCATCGACGTTAATGCCGCGGACTTCACCATCATCAACGGTGAGTATCACGACGGAACCACCATCGATACCACGGACTGTATCGTTGTGACTTCGGCCGCCATCCGGCTCAAAATCCACGGATGGAAGTATTACAAGGGAAATGAGGCCGGGACTGCGAAGCAGAGCGGGATTCAGCTCAACGGCGTCGATGATGCTGAACTGTTCGACATCGACATCTTCGGTGCGTTCGACGAAGGCAATATCGAGTGTTTAACGGACGAGTGGCTGAACATGCGCATGAAGAATGTGACGCTCGTTAACACCGATACCGATCCCAGTCCATGTATCGTGGGCGATGCAAATATGACCGGCGTTGCCGAGAACGTGAAGTGCCGTGTGGCCTCTGGAACGACCTACGTTTCCAACGTGGGCAAAATGTCTTGGGGTGCGGACTGCGAAGGGTTCAGCACGGACGGGTACGGTGGTGAGCCCATTGGTACGGCGGTGAGTACGGGTGTTGAAGGAAAACTCGATACAATTACCACGGCCATCGGTGTCATTGACGAATTCCACGACGTTCCGGCCGCCAATAACGTCCTGAATGCTCAAATCAATGAGGTGATCGGAAATAAGACAGATACAGCGACAACCGGAGCCGTATCGGCTACCGCTACTTTGGTGGCATATATCAAACAGCTTGTCACCGAGGGTATCGCGCGCGATGCGGCCATCACCACCATTGATAATTTTCTGGATACCGAAGTGGCGGCGATTCTTGCCGATACCGATACTATCTCTGGGATTACTCTTCCCTCTAACCCGGTGGCCAATTCTCTCGCCGCGTTCATCGCTTCTGGTGGAACGGCCCTCGGGACCGAATTGGCTGACAGTAAGTCCATCGTGGATGCTATTGGATTCGATGGATCTGCATTCGTTGCCGGCGGGCTTGGCATGTATCTTCCTCGCTGTGTCGAAAAATCAGACGGAGCCGTACTCACTGGAAACGACAATCTCTTTACTATCACTGGCGGCCCTGTCCGAGCAAAGATTGTTGGATATGTCTCCGTCGAGATTGGCGGGGCATCGAACGGGGATCTGCAGATCGTAACGACCGCCCCGGCTGCCACCGCTGACCTGAATGCGGCTCCGGTCGCCATTACAAGCGATGCTGTCGGGACCGCCTATCACAATGTTGGTGCGACCAGTGTTTTTACCCCGACAACTGCTGGCGCCGTTATCCTTGATCCCGTGACCGAGGAGGAGGTTGAATTTATTCTTCCTCCCGGGACCGTTCATTTTCGGAGCTCTGGTGCTCAGACTGGAACGATCAAATGGTACATGACCTACACGCCGCTTTCTCCCCTTAGCGTTGTGACGGCTGCCGCCTAGTAAGAGTCTCCAACAAGGCAACGAACGGCCCTTCGGGGCCGTAACCCCAACCAAAAGGAATCCAATGGAAACGACCACGACCACAACAATAATCGACAAAACGGCCGGCGCCGATCAGATCAGCTTTTTTGGCGCGGTTGACCGCAAGAACGGGCACAAAGACGGTGCGATCATGTCGTCATATCCCGCATGGTTTTTCAATCGTCACATTGACGACCTCAAGGAATCCATTGCATCGGACGAACGGATGATGGAGCGGGGGCAAGTCCCGGTCGAGGCACAGCCGACCCACATTGCCGATATCAAGCAGAGAAAAGAGCGGCTCGATCAGATCTTGGAGTCTCAACCCGGCCTCAATGTGGGTCAAAGAATGCATCTCGAGCGCGTGCATCGTGAGCTCGAAAGCCGCATAGTGGATGCCAGGTTTACCTATGACGAGATGAGATATGGCTCGGCGTCGCCTCATGACGAGATGATGCGCCAAAAGATGCCATGCATCAAGATGGAGCCGGACATCATCCAGTCCCTCAATCTCAGGGCCAATGCCGATAGTCTGGTTTCCCGAGACGAAGCCGAGAAGGCATGGAAAATCATAGGGCGGCGCCTGGGCCGGCAGAGCAACACGGGAGTTCTCGAACAGAGGAAGGCCACATGCAGGACCGAAAAGGTTTCAGCCTTCACGGGAGATCCGGAGAACCCCATGGCTGCACTCTCGGCCATGATCGCCGTCATGGTGAAGGATCAAATCGCCGAAGTTTCTGCGGCGGGAGCGGGCAACCCGGCACCGGGGGGAGTAGAGCGAACTTTCGAAACCTTCGCAACCGTACTGGAAAGAAACCAGGGTCAGGAGTCCAAGCGTGGACGGAAAGCTCTTAATACGTGAGTTGAAAGACCTTCTGAACGAATCTTCCAATTCGGGATGGTTCAGTGAATTCACGGCCTATCAATATCTCTACCAGGCGGCGGTTGAGTTCACCATGCGCACGAAATGCCTTCGATCCACGCAGGCCATTACCACGGAGGCCAGCCAAAGTGACTATACCTTGAATGCCGACTTCCTGGACTTCTTTATGCGGGAGGACGACAACCGAAGGTTCATTAAACTGAACGATGGAAGCACGGACTATTTTATCCCGTTCAGGGATTACGAGGATGTGTTTTACGGGAACAACACCACGGCACAGCCCGTTCCTGATTACTTCACCATAACGGACGTGCCTTCTCTCTCGGCCCGCATTACCGGGACGGCCTCTCTTGCAGGAGCGACATCAGGAGGGGAATGCACATTGACGGATACCAGCTCGAGCACGAAGTTCGCTAATGTGTCAGCCGGGGACATCGTTCACAACACCACGGACGGGTCGGATGGGATTGTCCTTTCCAAGACCAGCGACACGGCCTTGGTGGCAGCCCTCTTCGAGGGAACCGCGAATGATTGGACGCTCGGAGATTCGTATGTGATCCAGCCCCAGGGCAGGTACAAGATCGTGGTCGATCCTCCAACGTCCGCGGCCGGATACACAATCACGGTTCCCTACGTGACCCGGCCAGCTCCCGTCTTCTCGGATTATGGGATGTATAAATTCCCATCCCAGTATTCGTCAGCCCTCGTGAAGTACGCCTTCTGGCTCTACAAGTATCGAGATGGAGAGCCTTCGTTCGGGGATGCCATGTACGTGTTCTTTGACAATCAGTGCAGACTTTTCGGATCGAGTGTTACGAAGAGCCTGCGGGAGAAGCGTCAAATCTCGGTCAATTTCAGGGCAAGACGTTAATGGCTGAAAACCGGCTCACGAAGGAAATAGCTCTTCAAGGGAAATTGATCACGGCCCTTGACGGGACATTAGTCGGGACTAACTATGTTGCACTCAAAAACTTGAGGTACACGGACGCCGGGCTAAAGGGGATTGCTGGTTGCACCAAGATCAACACCACGGCGTTGTCGTCTCATCCTCTTATTGACAACGCTTTTCACTTCACGAAGTCGCGCCCGGAAGAGAGTCATCTTTTGGTCCAGGCGTTCAACACAGCGGAGACGCAGAGCAAGATCTTCACAAACGATACGGCCATTCCCGGTCAAGGCGATTTCAATGCGGTAGCATTGCACACGGATTCCGCGGACGCATCTCGGGGGTATTTCTCCAAGGCTCCCAACGGGAACATGGCGTATTGCAATTCGGCGGAATCGTGTATTTGGGGTGGAGACGAGCTAAAAATAGGGGCGTTTGTAAATTACGATCCGAATGGTACGTTCAAATACGACTACACCGATGCCCTTCGGAACAATTTGACCGATTCAGACAACATTGCCACCCTGCATACCATCGAGGGTGGGATCGACGTTTACACGCTCCTTCTCCTTTCCCTGAACAGCAACGTTACCGATACGAGCCCAACCACGCCCCACACGGTCACGGATAACAACGTGACATGGGATACGACCAATAAGAAGTTTGGGACGGCTTCGGCGGCATTCGGAGGGGTCAATTCATATTTGACCATTCCCGACAACGCCGACTTCAACTGGACAGCCGGAACATTTACCTATGATAAATGGATCAGGACGACAAGCCTTGCCGCTGTCCAATGTCTCTATTGCCATTACACAGACGCCAACAACTGGTTCTCAATCGAGGTTACGACCACGGGGGCGGTGCGCATCAGGGTTGACGTGGCTGGAGTCGTCAGCACGATAGCTACCAGCGGAGCGGGGAAGATTGCGACGAATACATGGTATCACGTCGAAATCTCTGAAAGTGGGGATGCGTGGCGCATCTTCGTGAACGGAGACATGCTTGCAAGTGTCTCTTCGGCACTTCGGGCCGCAAACTACACCGGAGTCGTTCAAATCGGAAGATTTTACGACGGAGCAACCGACCAATACTATTTCACCGGAAACATGGACGAGATTCGGCTGAGCAGCGTGGCTCGCCATACAAGGAACTTCAATCCTTCGAATCGTCCCTACAACAACAGCACGAACGAGGCTTATTGCTACGTTGGCTCCACCAGACCCATACAGTCGCTACGAGCATACATTCAAACCGCCAATGCGGTGAATGGAACGGTGTACGTTGATTACTGGAATGGATCTACGTGGACGGCGGTCGGAACCCTTGTTGACGGAACCAATGGATTGACCGAAACGGGGAGGATACTCTTCGATTCCACGGAAACCCAGGCCAAACTCAGCATAATCGACATGGTTTCTCTGTACTGGTACAGGCTTTATATTTCGAATTCCACCAGCACGGCCCTGTACTATCTCACTGTTGATGCCCCCTTCCAAACCATCAAGGACGTATGGGATGGAATCGAAAGGACAATAGCCTCGTGCCAGAAGAGCGAATCCGACAAATACGCCGATTACACCCTGAATGTTTTTGACACGACCTATGAGCCATCCACCACCACGACGTACTTGGATGTCGGGAGTATGGCCACGACGGATCATTTCGTGGTGGGGTTTCCGGACAGAATGATGGGGCTGCACATCTACATGCCGGGAGACATGACCAATGCGCAGGCCAACACCATTTGCACGGTATCCTACTGGAATGGAACGGCGTGGACGAGCGTAGGAAGGTTGAGTGATGCGACGAGTCATGAAGCCATTTCTCTTTCACGGTCGGGAGTCATTTCGTGGAATGCGCCGGCCAAATCTCTTGAGTTCACACATATCATGGACGATCCGTCCCTGGCCGGGACATCTCCTGACCCGACATCCACGACACCCCCGGTTCTAAACCAGACGGATGTAACGTATTTTGGGCAGGTCCCCCTATACTTTTACAAGGTGTCCTTTGACCAGACAATCGATGCTGATACGAGAATTTACAACATAACCGGCATCCCGGCTCAAACGGAAATCGCACCTTACAAATTTCCGCTGTATGCTCTCGGCCGCTTGTTTCTTTGCAATCGGGTAGGCAGTAAGCCAAATGCCGCGATCTACTCGGCAACGGAAAGTGCCGAAGTTTTCAATGGAGATGATTCAGGCGAGCTGTATTTTGGAGACGAATCCAGCCTCATGGGAGGATCTTGGCTTTACAGCCAATTCGGGTCCAGCCTTTACAACGTGGTGGTGTTCTTCAAGGCAAATGAAACATGGGTCATTGCCGGTAACTCTCCGGAGGATTGGGCCACGTATCAGGTATCGGCCTCCATCGGTTGTCCGTCTCCCAAGACGATTGTGACCACCAACGCACCCATTGAGCTCTATGCACAGTCGAATCGAACCATCACTATCTTCCAGGGATCGGCAGGCATTTACATCTTCGATGGTAAAGGGTTCGTTCCGATTCACACCGATATCGAGGATTGTTTCGATCAGAGATATTCCAACTCTATCAACCTGAGCGAGATACGAGAATCGGAAGCATTCTACGATCAAACCAAGGATGAATATCATTGGTGCTTTGCGTCAGGGACAAGCGCCACATGCGACCGAGAAATGGTTTACGACCTCAAGCGCAAACGATGGTACGAGATTGACCGAGGAACAGGGAAATATCTTCAGACCGGGCTCCGCGTGAGATCGATCAAGGGAGCCGTCCACAACTACGGCATGATCGACAGTGGATACGTTGTTCGGCTGGACAACGGGACCGATTTTGATGGAAACGACATCGTTCATGTGGTTGAGACCGGAGATATTGCACTCCACGAAGGAAGCATTTGGGTCGTTACCAAAGTCAGGAATTTTATGTTTCATTGCGTGGCCAAGACCGTTACGACCAATACCGTGGCTTTGACTCACTACGGAGACACTTCGGCCACCGGAACCGCTTATACCCTTTCTCCGTCTCATGCCGGCTACCGGATTGCTTCCCCAAAGCTGAGCGAGAAGGACATGGGGGATTACGTGTATCACCGATTCAAACTGTCCATGACGACGGACAATGAAGCCGTGGGGTTTGAGCCACTGTTTCTTGGAATCAAGTATTTGATAGTCCGGGAAGATACGAAATAGAAGGAGCATGAAATGCCTGATGCTGGAGCTTCTGGAGGTGCCGAGGGCGCCGGGGGCGGACTCGGAGACGGAACCGCTGGAATGGGTGATTCTGGATATGGCGGCGGTGGAGATGTTGGCGGCGGCGGTTACGGAGACGGTGGTGGCTATGGCGGCGGCGGGCTTGGTGCGGGTGATGTTGCTGGAACCGGTTTGGGAGCCATGGATGTTGGGGCTCAGTCTGCCGGCGCACCCGGAGCTGGTGCAAGTGGGGCACAGGGGATTGGTGCCTCTACTGGAGCTGGGGAGGAATTTTCGATTTCTCAATATGCAAAAGGTTTTTTTTCAAAAGCCAAAACAATGATGGGATACGTTACCAACCCGATAGGAAGCCTTATGGGCCCGACGCAGATAGGAATAGCGCCCAACACTCCACCTTCAAAAATGGACGCGGCTATTGGGATGAGAGACAAGCAACTAGGCTGGGGAGGTGCCGCAAAAACCGTTGGGGCCGCTATTGGCAGTGTGATGGGTCCCGCCGGAACTGCATTGGGGGGGAGGGTGGCTGAACTTGGCGGCATGACGGCTGCAAGTCTAACCGATTTGGATGCAGCTTCCCTGACCACCGGTCCACTCGGGACCCACGATCCCGCCGCCGTGGCAAACTTCAATAGCATGATGGCCGACTCTCAACCCGGGGGTGGCGGATCAGAAGGCACGATATTGGATGAAATGAGGAAGAAAAGCGGGCTCCCGGCGATATCTCCAGCGACATATCAGCGGCCGGCCATAATGTCGCCACAGGCAAGAGCGGTGTATCAGAACCGATAAAAAGGAGGCCTTGATATGGCTGAAGGATATCAGCAAACCCTTTCTCCGCAAGTCCTGTCACAGATCAACGCACATTTGCGTCAGGTCAAGGCTTCCGGCCGTCCCGTTACAGACGCCGATATTCGAGCGGCTTATGCCGCGGCCTTGGACGTCGAGGCCGGGCGAGCTTTGCAGAATCGCGGCCAGGCTATTCAACAGGAGCAGTGGAAGAAAACGTATGAGCTTCAAAAGAAAGCCCTGGCCGATCAAAAAGACGCAGCCACGATGACGGGTGTCGCCACCATAGGCAGTGCCTTGTGGCAGATGGGCGGCAAGGAAGCGATCATGGGAGGAATAAACAAGCTTCGAGGGACCCCGGCCGTTGGAACAGGAGGGGCTCAAACTCAAGTTCCAACGGGAGTTGGAGGGGTTGTGGCTCCGCAGAATCCGGTTTCGGCCTTAGCCCCGACATCTACCCCTTCTATGCTTCAAGATGCCGGACCATCCAACATTCAGCCCGCAGGCTCCCCCGCCGTGGGCGCTGGGGCACCCGGCGGGGGAGCCATGGAATTCGCCAAGGATTGGGTTCTACCGGGAGTAGTCGGCTCGGGAATAGGATACGGAGTCAAATCCCTTACCGGGTCCACGGCGGCGGGAGTAGCGGTCGGGGCCGGCATTGGTGCCATTGGTGGGTATGCAATGGAGGGTGATGTTGTTGGCGGGCTCGTCGGAGGACTTCTCGGCGGCGTGGGCGGCTTCTTTTAGGGAGGTACGATCATGGGATTTCTTGATGCGGTAGGTCGGGCCTCCCCGGCGATCATGAGCAACATCGGCCAAATGAAGCAGATGGCCATTCAGGACGAGCAGGAGAAGCGTGAGGCCGTAAAGTTTCAGTATCTTCAAAAGAAGATGGCCGACGAAGAAGCGGAAGAAAGCAAGCCCATTCCCTTGGCTCTTTTGCAAACCACCCCACTTGCTCAACATCCGAGGGCATTCAACCTCCTCCTGGAAAATGCGCGACAAAATGGCTCCATTCAGAAGACGATAGGCGGGGAAGAGTTCATTACCAAGAAAAACATGAAAGGCGTGCTTGACACCATGAAGCTCGGGACCGAAGCCGGAAACGCCTGGATTGGTGAGTTGGTGAACGATAAGAAGGCACAGGTTGCCAATCTTTACCAGACCATGCAGAGCGGTAAGGTAAAGAAGCCGGAAGAGTTGGAGCAACTCAAGAAACAGTATTCGGCGGCCACGGAGGACCTGATAGAGCTCACCCGCATCAGCGACCCCGATTTTATCAAGGAGTACGTGAAGACTCAGGAACAGATGAAACGGGTTGCATACGAGCAGCAGACGAAGCCGCCTCATGTTGAATCCTTCATCCAAGGAGATGAACAGGTCCAGGGTCAATGGAATCCAACGACGAGGCAATGGGAACAGGTTGGGAAGGGGCCTCGTAGAATTGAATCAGATACCGAGATATCCCTGACAAACAAAGCACTCCAAGGTGACCCTCAATCAAAGGCTATTCTGGATAGCATGGAGGAGCGGAAATCTAGGATTGCAGCGGCCACAACCGAAGCCAGACAAGGTGCCTTGAGCAAAAGTGGATTTGCAAGTCTTCCGCTGGATGAGAAGGAAATCTATTACCAAGCATACTCTGTAGACAAGCAGGCCCTTCCTCCGTTTGCGTATCGAGACATAGATGGAAGGAATGCATTTCTGAGTGGGTATTCGGCCTGGGAAAAATCCCAAGGGAAAACGGGGAGGGATATTGTCGCTGGACGAGCCGAGCAGAAGTCTCTCACGACATCGCTAACGACACAGGAAAAAGCTCGTGGGATGATGGGTGGATTTGCCCGAAATATCGAGAAGCAGATAGACCGGGTCTCAGAGGTCGGGAATAGTCTAGTGGATAGAGTTGGTGTTCGTGCGTTGGACATGCCAATGAGGAAACTGAAAACGTCTGTCGTTGGGAGCGGAAACGAACGGATAGTTGAGGCATATCTCACTGAAATAAGCAATGAAATAGGAAAGTTGTCAACTGGATCACAAGCTTCAATAGCCGAGCTTTCTGTCGGGGCTCAGGAAAAATGGGCAAAAATTCACGACCCGAATCTCTCCTTCAATGAACTCAAGAAGATCCTTGAAGAAACTAGAGATATGGCAAGAATGAGGATCGAAAGCGCGGACGAAGAACTAAGGGCCACTAAGGACAAGATGTCTGGGGGCAGCACTGGTGGAGGCCAACCACCCAAGGGTTCAGGCTCGCCTGGGGTGTCTAGGGATGCGGCCATGGCCGAACTTCGAAGGAGAGGGCTGGTTCAATAATGGATCTGTCAAAAGTATCCGATGAAGACCTGATAAGGGCGGCTGGTCTTAGCGTTAAGGAATCGGCCGACATTCTTGCCAGAAAGCACGGAATACCTAAGCCGTTGGCGCATTCATTGATCGGCCAAGAGTCTGAATGGAACCAGAAGGCAGTATCTCCCAAGGGCGCAATGGGGCTAACGCAGTTGATGCCGGGCACGGCCAAGGATTTAGGCGTCAATCCAAAAGATCCCATCGACAATCTGAGCGGCGGATTCAGATATCTTAAGGCACAGAAGGACAAGTTTGGCGGCTGGCACGATGCTCTTTGGGCATACAACGCTGGACCTGAAAGGGTTAAGCAGGGATTCATGCCGGACGAAACCAAGAACTATCTTTCAAGGATAGCCGAGAAGGTTTCCAGGTTTGCATCTCCATCCGAGGCTCAAGCGGCTGAGATTCCGAGCGTGGGCAATCTCAATTTGTCGGAACCACAGCCATCAGTCCAAGGCAATATCGACTATAACACGAGACCAATCGTCAGAAATGCAGACGGGACAACAAGCACTGTGAAGTCCATTAGTTTTGGAACCGATCAGGGCGAAGTCCTAGTTCCAACAATTTCCGACGATGGCAGGGAAATGTCACCAGAAGAGGCCATCAATCAATACAGGAAAACCGGAAAGCACCTTGGAATTTTCAAAACACCGGAGGAGGCAACCAGATACGCAGAACTGCATCATGCTGAGATGGGCCCCCAAGACTTGTCGGGCATGTCAGACGAGGATCTTGCCAAAATAGCAGGAGTGGATCTGTCGTCCATGTCGGATGAGGATTTGTTCAAGGCTGCCGGGATAGAGGCACCATCATCTACCAACCAAGGAATAGACTCATCCGTAAAGCCAGATCTAAACCAAAGGATTAAGGAACGATACGGCGCAAACATCCCTGGTGCCCCTACTCAGGAAGAGGTCGATTCCCCAGATCTACAAAAACGTCTTTCTGTCATGGCCAGGCCAGTCTTGGCTGGTACTGGAGCGGTTATAGGAGGCATGGCCGGAACGGGTGCGGCAGGTCCGGCAGGTGCCCCACTTGGTGCCGGTCTTGGATACTCAATAGGAAACCGTGCGGCAGATATCGTTGAAGGAAAACCTCGGACTGTCGGAGAGGCATCGGTTCAATCAGTTAAGGACGTTGCCGAGGGCGGAATGACTGAGATGACCGGAATGGGAGCCATCAAGGTAATACAAAAGGGAGCGGCTGGAGTATCTCAAGTAGTCCGGCAGATTCTTGGAAGAATGAGTGGAACCGGAACCGGGGCAGTCGAAGAAGCTTTGAAGGGATCTCCGGATTTTACCAAGGCCATGCGAGGTGAGATCAGCGGAGATGATGTGGTGAAAAACGCAAAGAATGCTCTCTCCGCTATCAAGGATCAGCGTAGCGCGGCGTATCAAGTGAAATTGGAGGAGATATCAAAGAATAATCCACCCATAGACACGAGACCGGCATGGGGCAAACTAAAAGATCTCATGGATCGGTACAACATAAAAATTAAGCCAGATGGCAGCATTGACACTTCAAGAATAGCCATGGGTTCGTCCGGGAGAAGAGACATTGCTGACACCATAGAAACTCTCCGTAGCTGGGGCACCAAGCCAGGAGACAACACGGCCATTGGCCTTGATACGCTAAAACGCCAACTGGATGATTTTTATTCCGATTCTTCCCAAGCCAGGCAATTTGTAGCAACGGCAAGGAATATGGTCAAGGATCTCATTGTAAAGAATGTTCCGAAGTATGCCGAAATGACGGCTGAATATGCCGATGCGACCAAGCTCATAAAAGATGTGGAAGCCGGTTTGATGCTCAGAAAACAAGGGATGAGCGGAAGGATAGTGGCAGATCAAACGCTTAGGCGATTAGTGTCTTCCATGAGGGATAATTTCGCTCTTAGGCGCGACTTGGTAAACGTTCTTGGAGAAAAAGCCAAGGAAGATTTATCGGGCCAAATAGCTGGCCATGCCATGAATGCATGGATTCCAAGGGGACTGTCTGGAACTGGACCAGCGATAATCGGAGAAGCCGCTCTCGCCAAGTTTGTAAGTCCAGCTTTCTGGCCCGTATTGGTGGCAAGCTCTCCACGAGTGCAAGGTGAATTCCTTAGAGCCTACGGGAAAGCATTGGCGGAAACATCCGGCCTGACAGTTCCTGTTGTCAAAGCCATAGCATATAAATCCGTTATTGACGAGCCGCAAGAATTCTCTCAAGAAGGGAAGCCATGAAATACATCCACCAAGATCACTATTGCGATGGGAATGGCCGGGTAATCCAGGGCGGGACCGTGACCGTCTACCTTGCGGGGACCAGCACGCTCGCGAACATTTACTCCTCGGCCGATTCGACCACGCCCATTTCCGGAAGCACGGTAACTACCGCCATCGACGGGCTCTATACCTTCTACGTCTCGGCCTTCGATTATGATTACGATCAGGAATTCAAGCTCGTATTCTCGAAAACGAACTACTCCACCACCACCTATGACAAGGTTCTGATCAAGACCCCCGTCATTCAGACCTATGTCATTTCTACCAACACCACCGTTTCGGCAAAAATCAAGGACATCCCCTACGGCGTGCTTATCTCCCCGGCGAACGGGGTTACCATCACTTTCTCGGGCTCCTTCGAAGTCGAGGGCCACAAGATTTTCGATACGAGCGCCGCCGGGACCGTGTTGATTACCGGAGCCAACAAAATCAAGATGTCTTGGTGGGGGACCAACAGTGTGGCTATGAATAAGTGCTTTACGTCCGTGGCCAATCGGGACGGCATCCGGGTCACTTTTGACGAGGCAGCCTATACGGTTGAGAGTACGGTAAACGTTCGTCCTGGAGAGAGAAGATTCTATGTCGATGCTCAAATGGCCGCATTCACCGGAAGTCTCGATGACGACTGGTTCGATATCCAGTACGGCGACGCCGGGGTTACAAACAACCGTTTCCTGCTTTGGGATGGAGGATATTTCATAAACGGTACCATGGGGACATCCTGCTTGTTCAAGATGCTCAAGACGAGACAGTCTAAGATCTGGAACGTTCATGGCGATGGGTTCTATTACGGGGCATGGGTTGACTACGGGGAAACGGTCAGTATCGAGTACAACATGTTCCTCGGATGTTACTACCCGGTGTATGTGGCTCCAAACGCAGACTTTAGGACACAGAATCTCACCGTCAGGAAGAACACTTTCACAAGTGGAGCCGGGTACGTTGGGGGGGCCGCCGTTCGCGTGGTGGGGCGGTTCAGGTCTCTCGATATCATGGACAATACGTTTGATTCGGAATTCTCCGAAGCCACGATGAACATTGATGATGCTCCTATCGGGTCAACCGGGAATCCCGACAGCACGGTAACGATCAACTCGAATCACATAGAAGGGTTCAGTGATTCGGCACAAGCCAGAACCGTTCTTAAAATAAATAACGTGGCTGGAATCGGGGTCGGGTGCCTGGAATATTGCGGGAACATGATGAGCACGACGGCCGCCGACGCTCCATACACTGCAACATATCTCGACCTTGAGAAAGTTCTTTACGCCAACATCGACACCAACCCGTTCTATGCAAGTGGCGCCGGCAACACTCTTGTCGGGGTAAATCTCGATGCCGATTGCACCAACATCCACATAGGCCCGGGGAATGACTGGACGACCACAAGTGGATGGAATCGAACCACGACGGTGGTTCACGCATGTCCAAGAAATGAAATCACCTTCGGTCATTCCATGCTCCCTCAGCAGAACATCGTTACCGGGTACACCGGGGTTGAAAATTTTAGCACTGATGGACCAAGCGCGATGTCCATGGTTACGTTGATCGGGGCATCCAATTATCCTCTCTTCTACGCTCGCCAATACATCCTGAAAGTAAGAGTCAGGGATAGCGGATCTGCGGGGGCTCCGTGCTCTCTCGTGATAAAGGACGATGATGCGACCGATAACGCCTTTGCCATCAACATCAACCTGGAGGGGGTGGGGAATGACGTTTGGAAGGAAGTGACCCAACCCGTGACTTGTTCGGCCACGGGCGGGCTTCGAATGACCAGGACTGCAACCGGGGTTGATACAATGAACATAGAGTTGGTGGTGCTCGGTTATTCGATGTAGCCGTGGTATCCCCCTTTCCGAAGGAGACGAAATGGCAAATGCAATGACAGGAAGAGTGTGGGTGTTGGATACGGCGGGAACGATCTGGACCGGCCCCATCTTTATTTCGAAAATGGAATATCATCCCAACGCGGCGGACAATGATCTTGTCGTCAAGGACACCCGCGGGTTTCCCATTTGGCCACCCATTCGAGCCATAGCCTCATCCGCTGCCCATGAAACAATCGGAATCGAGAAATGGGAGAACCCCAGTCCGGAAGTTCCTTTCGATGGGCTCGTGCTCACCACTATCGATGGCGGTACGCTTTACGTCACCATAAACTGATGTAAGGTATTTCAAGGAGATGATGATATGCGTTCAAGGGCCGTCTTGTTTTTTGCTCTTCTTTTCCTGGCAATGGCTGGATTTTTTGGGGTAAGTAGCAGTGTTAGTGCCGAAAGACTGGGATTCTTGGTTTCGGAGCCTGATGGTAGTCCGTCGAAGGCATATGTGCATTCGGTAACGTTGCCCAACGGTTCAGCGAGTGTAGATGCCGGAATCTTGACCTTGAACATCAGCGAGGCCGCGGCAAGCATCAACACCGAGACCCTATCAGGCAACATAACCCTCGGGGCCACGGATGAGCGCTCCAAGGCCATCCAGAACCTCGATCCCAATGGTGCCAATCGCAACGTCACGCTCCCGGCCGAGGCATCGGCGTCCGGTCGGTGGTATCAGGTCAAGAACACCGCGACCATCGGGACGGCATTCGACTTGCTGGTTAAGGATGATGCCGCGGCAACCATCGCTACGGTGAGCCCTGGAAGCACGGTTTTAGTATGGTGTGACGGAACTACCTGGAATATTTGGCAGGGCCTTCCCTTCAATGCCGATGGTACGTGGGCGAGTGATATGGTGCTGACGACCGGGAACGTGTTTTACGGAGTCGGCAATCTGGCCGTCTCAACATCGCTTGCATCCCTTGCCGAACCTCCACAAACCACGGCATCTCAAGCCGAAGCCGAAGCAGGGACCGAAGCGGCATTGCGCTCGTTTTCGCCGTTGAGAATCAAGCAAGCCATTGACGCACTGAGCGGGGCGGCCGCCGGCGCAGCCGAGGTCTATGGCAGCGGGTGGAATGCCGACACAACCATGCCCGAGAAAAACGATATCTATGATTACCTGCACAGTTTTGACGCGGATGATGACGGAAGTTTGGCGGATGAAACATGGTTTACCGGGCCATTGGCAGCCAAGCAGGACGTTTTGGTCTACTCCGAAACGGTGGGTGGTGGGGCTGGAGCACTGGATGCCGTGGATGGAGACGACATCACCGTTAATGACATCGCGTTCGTCTCAAAAAGTGTCCAGGTAGATTCCGGAACAACGGACGGAACGACGGCATCTAAGCTTGTTGACGCCGGCCAGGACTTCCTGACGACGGTCACGGTTGGGGACGTTGTCGCCAACACCACGGACGGCACCTACGCTGCGGTGACAGCCATTGACGATGACGGGACGCTTTCTCTCTCCGCTGATATCATGACAACCGGAGAAGCTTATACCATCAGCTCTTGGTGGACATTACAATACCAAGTCACACTAAGCAACAAAGCTGAAAGCGATCCAGATGTGGTGGCCCCGGACACGAATCGGAACAACAAAACCTGGGAACGTCAAAACTGGTGGAAGAATGGGGTCTTTCAGTTTAACACGTTCAAGATTCCGAGCGATACGGCATCCCCGCCCACGGCCTGTACCGAGGGACAGGTTTACCGGGAGTCGAACACTGATATCAGCCATATGTGTACGGCAACTGGTAACCCTGGGACGTGGAAGCCGTTTCAAGGCCAGCTTCAAAAAATCGCTGTCCTGAATTTTTCAGGAGGCGGGACCGATATTACCGACAACACCAAGTCCGATTCATACATTCCAATCGCTGCAACCGTAGCGGGCTGGACCATATCGGCTACCGATGCGGCCGGGTGTGATGCCGTGGTGGATATTTGGAACGATGCTTATGCGAATTTCCCTCCTACTGTAGCGGATCAAATCGCAGCAGCGGCGCACCCGACCTTGAGCGGGGTTCTTTTTAACAAGGACACCACGCTTACGGGGTGGGATACTTCGATTGCGGCCGATTCATGGATACGAGGGAATTATGACAGCGGGACATGCACGGGGACAGTGACAGTCACTCTGTTTGGCGTAATGTAGGAGACAAGCACATGAAGAAATTTGCATTTGCCATATTATTTGCGGTTCTGTTTTCTGCGTCGAGCGTATATGCCACTACTTGGTACGCACAAGATGGTGCAGGGGCCATGAGTACCCGAACATGGAACGATGCAGCCGGTGGGGGCGGGAACGCGCTTACTTGGGCTAACCGCTTGGCTGGAGACGTGTTTGTTGCCAACGCACAAACCGGGATAGATATTGACACTGACCCTGGTCTTGGAGCTGGTCAGAACGTCACTATTTCCACGGCCACCAGCGGTGGTGGGTTCACCTATGCGACCGCCACGAATCTCACCATGAACATGAATGTGCAAGGTGGAACCAGTATTTGTCTTTCTATCACAGGGTCCACGGGTGGTGGGACCATAGTCGGCACCGTAACCGGAGGATCGGTTAATCTTTGCCATGGAGTTTCCGATACCCATACGGTTGTGACTATAAACATTATAGGGAATATTACTGGTGGAGGGAACGGCGCGGCGCGTGGATATTACACTACCGGCGCAGCCTCCATCGTGGCAATTACCGGGAACGCTATAGCAGCCACAGCTTCAGGAATTGAAAATTCTGGAACAGGTGGATGGACTATCACCGGCAATTGTTTAGGTCACGATACTACGGCCAATGCCGGATGCTTTGCTTCTGGGTCTGGCGGCATTACCGTCACGGGGAATATCGTCAACGGTAAGCGAGGATCGGGGGCTACTGGAGCCATTTATTTTACACCAGCGGCGACAAACTATGTTCTGTATCCCAAAAATACATCCTATTCGTTGGGAACAGTGAACGCCAATGCCACAGAGATGCCTGCAGATCCAGGAGTTGTGAACGTGTTGACCGGGACGACATACGGTACATTCACGGGCACGTTGAGCGCAAGCGGAGTGGCGGGGACCTATGCGTACTAGATTGCTTATCGTCTCATTTTTTGTCCTATGTCCCCATGTTTTGGCATGGGCATACACTCCACCCATTGGAATACCAGATCCAGGCTCTTGGGGAAGTATTCATCCAATTGATTCTTTAGCACCAGATACGAATGTTAAGTGCTCATCTTGGCCGTCCGGCGAGTCGCCTGGCTGCTACTATATCGAGGCGAGCCACCTAGATTGCACCGACAGCGGAAACACATATGGCTATCCCACTCACCCACGTTGCTCAATCCCTGGAGGGACGTTCGGCCCTGGGTCTTATATGGAAATTCAAGGAACTATGGCTTATTCCAATGTATATACTCAAACGTGGAATTGCATTGAAGCGGACCCGTGTTGGATTAGAGGTACGTCGGAAGTTAAAGCATACATAACTGGTGAAATGCGATTGACAAATAGTGAATATTTATTAATGGAAAACATGGACTTTGATGGGGGCGCAGGTGCAGCCATATCAATTACAGGAAACGGAAATAATATAATAGTAAGAAACAGCGACATAAAGAATAGAACGTATCCTGGGGTGCGATTATCTACCATTGGAATTACACCAGATCTAAATGCTACAATAAGCGATGTAGTAATCTACAATGTCAACTTTCAAAATAACGGAGACTGGCAAGCTACAGGTGATGAGGATTTTACGGGTATCACACCAAATACTTGGGGCCGCAATACGACTACGTTTCTGCACCATGTTTGGATATTGAATTGTAATTGGTTCCGGCAAGGAGGTAGTGGCGTAATCATCAATGGGGGACTATACTATGGATCTCATGACAGCCTCCATCATATCTACGTTGGGAGATGTACGGGAAATCAAAACAACCAAGCTCCTGTGTTCGTGAAACAATCGAGTGATGTGATTCTTAGCGAGAACATATTCCACGATCATCGATCACACGATACTCATGCACCAGGGGATTGTGCAGGTGCTCAGTATAATCCTAAAAACCTATGGGTGATTTACAACAAGTTCTATGACGCGAATTACGGTTTCAGGAATTCGGATAATAGCACGGTAGATAGTGAGGGGGTAACCCACGATTGGTATAGGGATCATTCGATTTATATTATAGGAAACATAATACATAATATACATCCAGAGATAAGAAACCCATCTTCTCCCACACGTCAAGGTGTAGCGTTGGCTATGTGGCAAGGAAATAATAATAAATACATAATTGATAATACTATATATGACGTGGATGGAGGAATACTAATATATCAAAAAAGTGCTGGTAGCTATGCGTGGATTTACGGAAATATAGTTTCTACTATATATTCTTTGGATTGGCAATTTCAAAAATCGTACAACTTCGGAAACGGTAATTGGTGGGCAGATTATAATATATTTTATGATGCTTCCATCGGCACGAGGCTGCATTATGACGGAAATACAATCAACGGTATAGACAATTTTGTATCCGCAAGTGGGCAATGTATTGACTGTTTGGATATTGATCCTGAATTCATCATGCCTGGTAGTGATTTCACGCCTCAATCAGGAAGTGGGGCAATAGGCGCAAATATTGAATCGTCCGTTTATGATACTTTCTTTGGATTGTATGGGCTCTCAATAAAAATAGATCGGGCCGGAACCGTTCGTCCACAGAATACAACATGGGATATTGGAGCGTATGAATACACTACGGGGGAGACCGATACCACTGATCCAGTCCTTTCCGCCCTCATTCCCTCCGGCGCTCAGTCATGCTCGTCCAATCCACGCAACGTCACATTATCCCTCACATGCACCGATGCGGTTGGTTGTACGGCATGTAAGGCTGATACGGCAGATGTGGACATAGACTCCATGGCGATTACGCTTACGCAGGGCGGAACCACCTGGAGCGGATCAACCGGGAACTTGGCGTGTGGAGCATCGTACACCTACTACGGGAAATGCGAGGACGCCGCCGACAACGAAAGCGCCGCATCGGAGTGGAATTTCAGCATCGCCGCTGCCGTAGCCGCTGCCATCGGTGGGGCCGGGCTTGATTCCTTGATAGGACCGATTGGTGGGGCGGGGCTTGATTCAACGGTCGGCGCTATTGGTGGGATGGGGAGATAGTAGATAGAATGAATTTCAAGGAATTTCAAATATCACACGAAAGGATACCGATGAAAAGAATCACTACTGCCGTTTTTATCTTTTTGACATTCCTCTTTTCAGTTCTCCCCTTCCAAGCATCAGCGGTTACCTTCGTCCCGGCAAATGGATCGTCGGAGCTGTCGAACATGTACCTGGGTGAAGGTTACGCTCAGGTAGACACCGAGGCCGAGCTTGCTGCGGCGATAACGGCAGTGACACCCCGCATTCTGGCACGGGTGGATATCACCTTCACGGGGCCTCACACACTGGCGGCTGGTCAGGTCTACGCCGCCATCCCCGGGGCGGTCGTCACCACGGCGGGGAACACGTTTGACCTGTCAGCCGGGCATTTAGAGGACAACGGCGGGCAGATGTTTGACGCCGGAGATGGGGAGATCCTACTTCCAGATGTCTGCGTTGAGGTGCATCCCTATTGGTGGGGCATTACGGGCACCAACGACGAAATTGCCATCAATAAAGCCATGACCGCAGCCGAGCCTACGGTTAAAGCTATATCTCCCGTGGACAGCCAGTGGGACTATAGTGATTCTGGAAAAGTAGTAATTATGGCGCCAGAATATATTACATCTGGGACGATAGAAATTCCTGCCCATGTTACGGTCAGGGGAACAGGGCCGAGAGGTTCTGTTATTACATCAGACTATGACGGGCAAGTGGTAAGGAGCAAGCTTACCACTTCAATGTATAATTATACGGGTATACGAATTGAAAACATTAAGATATGGGGCGACAAAACGAAAGCTAACCAGGTTGGATTAGATCTACTGCGGATGGATGAAGGTAAAATATCGACCGTTACTGTCGAAAACTGTGGATCACATGGGATAATATTGCGTGAATGTATCGGAAGTGAAATTGAGGCCTCATCCAAGGGAAACGGTGGGGATGGAATATTAATAACCGAAGGCATTAATAGCTGGACAGATCCTACTAATGATAATTATCCATCCAATGGGAATAGAATTCGAGGATATTTCTCTAGGAACGACGGAGCTGGAATCCATATTTATGACTCCAACGGAAACGTTGTATCAGGTGTAAGTGAATATAATTACTTTGCTAGCGGTGACAATGTAGGATATAACGTGCTTTTCGATGGAAGTAATGGCAGTTACAACACTATAGAAAACATGTGGACGGAAGGTTGGGTGCAAGCTCATATCTACCATGACAGTCCTAACGGAAATAATAGAGCCGTTAATTGCCATTTCATATCTAATGGAGCAACTGGGAAGGTGGATCGAGCCGTAATTTCCGCTCAAGGAAAAATGATAATCGAAAACCCTATCATGCAGCAAAGTCCATTCAAGACTATAAACAGTAGCAATTCCCCTTTTAGGGTTGTTAAGGCAACCACGGGTAAGATTATTTTGGTCGGCGGGCATATATACCTTAGTCCGACAACTGGCTCCTTTGAGAATGCCGTCGAGGACGAAAACGGCAATCACACGGGACTCGAAAACTATGCCACCGTGTGGAGTTCTAATTCTGGGACGTGGTATGGTTTAGGAGGTGAATATCGGTATATGACCACTGGGAGCATAGCCAATAGATGGTACGGAGGCACTGGTGGCGCGTGGGACGCCCAACCATTCATGCAGATTGATAATACATTCGGGCTGCAGATGGGAGCGGGTGGAGCCACGGCGTTGGACGTAGGAATAAAACGTGTTGCGGCAAATGTCTTGGGGTTGGCGTCTGGTGATGGTTTGGGTGTCGGCAATTCAGTCGCCAACACAAATACTCCGTCCGGAGCCACGGCTAGAGCTGTCCCAATTTACGATGAATCCGGAACGCTCCTTGGATATATTCCGGTGTATGCCGTCCAATGGTGATGCATCTCGGGGCATCCGGCCAACCCGGAGCCCCACCCTTTA
>Ga0208958_1000206_pt1 | contig 75555 bp, 80 predicted proteins | sample RifOxyB1_FD_184032 | JGI IMG/M metagenome (GOLD analysis project Ga0208958, IMG submission 184032) | Soil microbial communities from Rifle, Colorado - Rifle Oxygen_injection B1 (SPAdes) | ecosystem: Environmental > Terrestrial > Deep subsurface > Rock core/Sediment | place: Rifle, Colorado...
GTAATCGGCATGGCCCGGACAGTCAACATGGGCATAGTGCCTTTTTTCAGATTCATATTCGCAATGAGTGGTTGCGATCGTGATGCCGCGCTCCCTTTCTTCCGGAGCATTGTCAATTTCATCGACAGATTTTTTTGAAGCGGAAAAACCGGCAAGATTCAACACGTGGAGTATCGCTGCCGTAAGGGTAGTTTTTCCATGGTCAACGTGTCCGATTGTGCCAACGTTGACGTGAGGTTTGGTTCTTTCAAATACTGCCGCCATTTTTTTCTTTCCGAACTTGCCCAAATGATAATATCGAATTTGTGCAAATTCGCTTTGTATTAGCTTTTATTAAGATTTATTATTATAAATGTCTTCTGTTTGAAATTATTATAAATCAAGTTTTATTTTTTGTCAAAACGTTTACCTGATATATTCGATGTCTTCCAGTTTTTCGATTTCGCCCAGGAGCGCTTCTTCCGATTTTTCCTTGTTTTCGCGCCAGAGCGATATATCGGAATTTATCTTATCAACAAGCTCTTTTTCTGTCAATGCCCGAAGCTCTTTTCGGCTCATAACCGCTTCCTTATATTCTTCGAAATTCATCACGATGTATGCCGGTTTTCCGTTTTCGACGATGATATATCTTCCGCCGACCGCATCCAGTATTTCTTTGAGCTCTTTCGTAATCATTTTTTTTCTCCGCTCTTTATTTCTTCTGCGATATTTTTCGGCACTTCTTCATAATAGTCAAACTCCATGTTATAATTTGCCCTTCCCTGGCTCATCGAGCGAAGCTGGGTGGCATACCCGAACATTGAAGCCAGAGGAGCAATCGACTTGATCACTTTCACCCGCGCGTTTCCTTCGCCCCGGTCTTCAATTTCCTGGATTTGACCGCGTTTCGCGTTGATATCCCCAACCACATCCCCCATAAACTGCTCGGGCGTGACTACTTCCACTTTCATAATCGGTTCAAGAATGATCGGATCAGCCCGCCTTACTCCTTCCTGAAGCGCCATGGAACCGGCAATTTTAAACGCCGCCTCCGACGAATCAACATCGTGATATGATCCGTCATAAACCGTCACTTTTATGTCCACCAGCGGATAACCGGCAATAACCCCCCGGTCCAAAGCTTCCTTGACACCCTTTTGTATCGCCGGAATATACTCTTGCGGAATAATTCCTCCCTTGATTTCATCCAGAAATTCAAAACCTTTACCTTTTTCGTTCGGTTCAACTTTCAGCCAGCAATGGCCGTATTGCCCTCGACCTCCCGATTGACGGATATATTTTCCTTCCGCTTCAGCCGATTTTTTGATCGTTTCTCTGTATGCAACCTGCGGACGACCGACATTTCCTTCCACTTTGAATTCGCGCTTCATCCGATCGACGATAATATCAAGATGCAGCTCCCCCATTCCGGAAATGATGGTTTGTCCGGTTTCTTCATCTGACCGAACGCGAAAAGTCGGATCTTCCGCGGAGAGCTTTTTGAGGGCGATTCCCATTTTCTCCTGATCAGCTTTGGTTTTCGGCTCAATGGCAATCGAAATAACCGGCTCCGGAAAAGTAATGGATTCCAAAATGACAGGTTTCTCCGGATCGCAAAGCGTGTCGCCGGTGGTCGTATATTTCATCCCGACCAGCGCCCCAATCCCGCCGGCATATATTTCCTGCATTTCTTCGCGGTGGTTGGCATGCATCTGAAGAATTCTTCCCACTCTCTCCTTTTCTCCCTTAGTCGCATTCAGAACGTAAGAGCCGGCTTTGACTGTTCCTGAATATACGCGGAAGAAAGTCAGTTGCCCGACAAAAGGATCAGTTGCGATTTTGAAGGCCAGAGCCGAAAAGGAACCTTCGTCAAGAGCCTTAACCTCAATTTCTTTTTCGGTCTTCGGATCAATTCCCTTTGCGGGAGGAATTTCGATCGGTGAAGGCAGATAATCAACCACTCCGTCCAAAACCGGTTGGACGCCTTTGTTTTTGAGGGCTGAACCGCAATAAGCCGGAAATAATTTCACGCCGATCACGGCCTTTCGAAGGGCGGCTTTGAGTTCCGGAAATGAAATTTCCTCTCCCGCTAAAAACTTTTCCGTGAGGGCATCGTCCGTTTCGGCAATTTTTTCCACCATTTTGTCCCGCCACTTTTTTGCTTCTTCCAGCATTTCGGAGGGAATTTCGTCTTCCCGCACTTTTTCGCCCTTATCTCCTTCGAAATATACGGCTTTCATTTTCATAAGGTCAACTACACCCTTGAAGTCGCTTCTTTGCCCGATAGGAATCTGGACGGCCATCACTCGCGGATTTAGCCGATTTTCAATTGAATCCAACGAAAAGAAAAAGTCAGCTCCTTCTTTATCCACTTTGTTTATAAAACAGAGCCTTGGCACATTGTATTTGTCAGCCTGGCGCCAAACCGTTTCTGATTGAGGCTCCACGCCTTCTTTCCCGTCAAAGACGACCACTCCACCGTCAAGAACCCTGAGGCTCCTTTCCACCTCTACGGTGAAATCCACATGGCCCGGGGTGTCAATGATGTTTATTTGGCAATCCTGCCAATAACATGTCGTCGCGGCGCTTGTGATCGTGATGCCGCGTTCTTTTTCCTGCTCCATCCAATCCATCGTCGCTTCTCCCTCATGGACTTCGCCGATTTTGTGGGAAATTCCCGTATAAAACAAAACGCGCTCGGTGGTCGTTGTCTTGCCGGCGTCGATATGCGCGATTATTCCGATGTTTCTATACTTCTCTATAGGATATTTTCTTGCCATATATTTATTTATGCGAAATGGGCAAACGCCTTGTTCGCTTCCGCCATACGGTGAGTGTCCTCGCGTTTTTTCATTGCCGCGCCCTGTTTTTGCGAAGCATCGAGAAGTTCGTCAGCCAATTTTTCCGCCATTTTCTTGCCTTTTTTGGCTCTCACGGCAGTCAGAATCCAACGCATCGCGAGAGTCGCCCTTCTGTCCCCGGCGACTTGGACGGGAACCTGGTAGTTGGCCCCTCCGATCCGGCGGGATTTCAGTTCCACAATCGGAGAAACATTTTTCACTGCCTGCTCAAAGATGTTGAGTCCGCCCTTTTTGGTCTTTTCGTGAATAATTTCAAAAGAGTCATGAATAATTTTTTCGGCAATGCTCCTTTTGCCTCTTTCCATCAGATGCCCAACAAACCTTCCGACAAGAAGGTTTGAATATTCCGAATCGGGCTTCCAATTTTTGCGGTATACTCTTTTGCGTCTAGGCACGATAGATAATTTAATAATCAAAAATCAAAGCGTAAAATGACAATACAAAGTTCAAAATTAGCAAATGTAAAGATGATTTTATATTCCAATGCATTTTACATTTTACACTGTCATTTTGCATTTTGAGATTTTCATTTTGCATTTCTAGGCCTTGGGCCGTTTCGCTCCGTATTTAGATCTTCCTTGCTTCCTGTCTGAAACTCCTGCAGCGTCGAGAACTCCCCGGACAACGTGATATCGCACTCCCGGCAGATCCGGCACTCGTCCCCCGCGGATCATGACAATCGAGTGTTCCTGCAAATTGTGGCCAATTCCGGGAATATAGGCTGTCACTTCCATGCCGTTGGTGAGGCGCACACGCGCGATTTTCCGAAGGGCGGAATTCGGTTTTTTGGGAGTGGTCGTCGAAACTTTCACGCAAACGCCGCGTTTGAAGGGGCTCGTGGTATCAACCGGGCGGTTTTGAATCGTATTGAAAATCCTCGCCATCGCGGGCGACTTGGTTTTTTTCTTCTGGACCTTTCGGGGCCTTTTTTTGAGTTGGTTGATAGTCGGCATATTTGCTTCGCTATAATCAATGGTCAAAAATCAAAATTCTGAATTTTTGTATTCGCTTCACGAAAAAATATTTTATTTTCCGTCAATAAATAAAACCGCTAGTAAGCTAGCAAAAGAATAGTATATAAAAAACATTTTTCTGTCAATTCTTTTTTTGCTTCACCGCGACTTCTTCCAAAACATCAAATCTTTTTTCAAGCTTCGTGAATTCAGCCTGATCAATTTTCTGATCCAATTTTTTTACTATTTCTTTTCTCATATCGGATATATCCGTCACCACATTGTCAAGCCTAGTTTCAACCCCGTTGAGCCTGTTTTCAACCCCGTTGAGCCTGTTTTCAACACCATTGAGCCTGTTTTCAACTCCGTCAATACGTCCGCCCAACTTCTGCTCAACTCCGTCAATTCTCGCGCCCAACCTCGTTTCAACATCAACGAACCCCCGCTGAACCATTTCCGCGAGATTATCAATACGACCATTTAATTTTTTTTCTAGACCCGAAAATCCACGCTGAATTATTTCAACGGTATTTTCTTGGGTTATTTTCTTTTGTTGATTTTTTTTCTCCATTATTTTTTATTATAACGACTCGCAAAAAAGCGGTCAAATTCCGACGACTACTTTGAAAAAAGCGTTTTGGATAGAATGAATGATCGTTCCGATAACACCAGAAAAAAGAACTATAAAGGGAATGAGGAAGAAAAATCCGTACTGTTCTAGGTACATTTTTGTTTCTTCCCGAATGGGAAAAAAAGCGAAAAGAAGTTTGGAGCCATCCAGGGGAGGGAAAGGAATCAGATTGAAAAAAGCCAGCATCAGATTGATAAGGATGACATAATAGAAGACGGCGAACGCGAGACTGCTAAAATCCGCTGAAATATTCCCCGTTATAAGGAGAACCTTGAGAAAAAATCCAAAAATTAGAGCGATAAAGATATTCGACAGTGGCCCGGCGGCTCCAACAATGGCCGGCCCATATTTTTGATTTCGGAGATTATAAGGATTATATGGCACCGGTTTCGCCCAAGCGATGAAAAACGGGGACCGAGTGAAGACAAGGAGAAGCGGCAAAAGCACGGAACCGAAGGGATCGAGATGCTTCAAGGGATTGAGGGTGAGCCGGTCCGCATATTTTGCGGTTGGATCTCCCTGCCACAAAGCCGCCAGCCCATGCGATACTTCATGGACGACAGCGGACATTATGAGGATTGGAAGAATTATTATAAATTCCATATATTATATTACCCGGATGTTGCCAAAAATCTTTTCTTATGATATCGTGAACGGGTTAATTAAGCAACAAGCGCTCGCCAATTGAGAGTGGATGAATTACGAATATGAACGAATCTTTTTAGTAAGTTCGCTCTCATTCGTCAATAATTCGTTCCTTATTCGCGAGTTATTATTATGAGTAGAGTCTGCCAAGTCTGCGGCCGCGGACCCCGTTCCGCCCAAAGCCGCTCTCATTCCAACATCGCCACAAAAAGAACTATGGCGATCAATCTCCAAACCAAAAAAACCGGCGGTCGGAATATCAAAATATGCACTAAGTGCCTCAAAACCGCCGCTAAAGAAAAATAGTCCCGCTAAGCGGGACTATTTTTTTTCCCAACATCAGAAAAGCCTTTTTCCTGACATTAAATGTTTATTTATCGCGCCGGCGATAAATATATAATGTTTCCAGCAGTCAAGACGCTTTCTGAATAAGGAGATTTATCAGATATAACGGATATTGCGTCTCCGGTTTTCAAGTCTGAAAACCTCTTGAGAGCAAACATGGTTTCACCGCTTATTTTCACTGTTATCTGTTTGTTGAATTTCTCAAAATCATTGGCCGATTGATCTTGCGGACTGTTCGCATTCGTCGATTTTTCCGAGTTTTTCGGCTTTGAAAAATCAGCTAGCTCCACGTCAACAGTCAATTCATTCTCAGAAATTTTTTCAATCGTACCAGTGAACTGCTTGATTATTTCCTCCAGCGGCGGATTTTTTTTCTTGATAGAATCTTGACTGACCGGTTGCTGAATTGCGCCTGAAGCGCCTCCCGTTCTGGCATTGATGTCTTTTAGCTGGCGAAAAATAATCGCGCCAGAAATCAAAACAACCAAAGCCAATGCGCAAACAGTAATAATTATTATTTTCTCGAATTTTGTCATTTTTTTGTTTTTATATTTTTATAATTTCCCAAAGCAAGCCTCAAGAGACAGTGTTACGGATAATACAGACAATGCGCCGTATCCGTATAGATCGACTGGATCACAAAGGGACAATTAATGCCGCAATTGCCTGAAACGCAGCTACAAACATAGGTTGTACTTGTACAACCGCAAATGCCGGAAATAAATGAACAAGAAGGATTGTCCTCGTACGTGGACCCGCACGAATACACCCCGCTGTTGCAATGAGTGGCTGTTGGAGTTGGAGCTGGAGGAGCTGGAGGAGCAGGAGCTGGTGGAGCAGGGGCTGGGGCTCCAACAACGGCGCTGAGACATTTTGTCGAGTCACCGCCATTCAAGCAAAAATCTTTGGCGTTGATTTTTCCGCTTGAAGTATCCCCTTTTGTTTGGTCAACTGTGCCCGTATTTATCGGCGCGCCGACGTTGCCGTCGGGAGGGGTCGCGGTCGGCTCGGTCCAGGCACGGACGAATTGCAGCCCAAAGCCAAGAGCGATGCCGACGACGGCGACTTTGAGCCAGTGGGTGATTTGTTTTTTGTTCATATATATAGGGGGGAAAATAATTAATTTTTTTCTCGAAAACCGATTCCGAAAGCTCAACTTTCGGAAGTAGTACAGATCTTCTCGCAAAGGTTAGACCTCAGCGAAGTTTTTAATCTATCTATCAACCATTTTTCTACCAACATTCAATGTTGGTAGAAATGTCAGTTGAGATTAAACTTTCTTACGGATTCGTTTCAATCCAGCCAGGGCCCTTGATGCAGACATTTGTTGGTGGCAAACAATCTTCGCCGCCTGTTGTATCCGTTTCAACCTCTGTGCATCCGTACCGAGATGATGACGGTGCCTCAATTACGCAATCGGAATTCGGCTGATCGGTACTTACGCTGATAGAACCGCCAATCGCACTGCACATATTCAAAGCGCATCCAGCATCTCCGTCAATTGTCACATGAAATTTGTCAGTATCTCCAGCCGTGATCGTAAAGCTTGAAGGCGCACTGCAAGTGCAAGCAAGATCCTTTTCAACAGTAACATTCGAATCATCAGAGCCACAGCTCGAATCGGAACATTCTCCTTTTATGATGCCGTTTGTATTTGTTTGAAAATTTGTTGCCTGTACTCTTATTAAGCATCCTCCACCTACACCAGTTGTGCATTCTGGCGGAGAATCTACTATTGCAATTTTTCCCGAAGGATCAGATATTTCTGAAAATATTATTCTTTTACCAGATATAGCTTTATCATTTCCACCTGAGTCTATAAGTTGAGCATAAAGATCACCGGGATTGTTTGAGCTGTTCAAATTGATATCTGTTAATCTAATTCCTAAAATCTCTGTGATCTCTGCCCGCGAAAAATCAATCCAGCCAAAGCCATTCGCCATATTTCCTCCAGATCCATCCTCTTCCCCATTCCATCCCTTACCCGAGAAATTGCCATCCGAATCAATTATCACTCCATAATTGCATCGATTGTTATTCCCATAATCATTTATTCCTGTACATGATGATCCATTCCAGCTTGACCCGTCACCTGCCATCTTTATTTTTCCGCTCCAGCCTCCAGCGTTTAAACCCGCCTGCAAAATAGACACTATTTGCGCAGTTCCTGATAGATGCTTTTCAGATCCTATTGCTGTTACAGATACACCGCTAAAGTCTACCCATCCAATATTCTCACCACCCCATCCGTAGCCACTTGCATTTCCACTTTCAGGAAAATTAACTCCGTAATCTACTATATTCGAAGAGAAATCAAACGAGGGGTCATTTTTGTCTTTACATGTCTTTCCTGTCGCAGATTCTCTGTCGAGGCAGTTCATACTTATCCAGCCAAATCCTGTTTCATCCCCATCAATACAGCTTGGATTAGCTGGATAAACCATACAATTTTCAGTTCCACCTAGATTCGCATCTTCACTCCCTCCCCAAAGCCAGCCAGTAACATTCCCCGCCGCTTGGATTTTCACAATGCTCGCCGCGGCGAAGACCAAAAGAAAAAGAGCCAAAGTCAAAAAAAGCTTTCGCCCTATGCTAAACGCTCCCCGTTTTTTTGAGATTTTCATTTTTTTATATTAGTTTTTACTCCTGTCCAAATTATACAATATCCCCAAAATCAGTGCAACAGCCGTCAAGGGCTTTTAAAAATCAGAGAAATGGGATAGAATAAAAAATGTAAAATGGAAATCTCAAAATGAAAAATGACATTGTAAAATTCAAAATGCTCATAAAATAAAAAATGTGATAAGTTTTACATTTTGAATTATTATTTTTGATTTTTGATTTTTGAATTAAACCTATGCCGTACAGAAAATTTATAATATCCAGCTGTATCATGCTAACCTCGCTGATCGCCAAATCAGCGTTTGCCGTCTGTCCCGTCTGCACGGTCGCTGTCGGCGCCGGATTGGGACTCGCCCAATGGTTTGGAATTGACGACTCGATATCCGGCCTTTGGATCGGAGCGCTTGTTGTTTCCGTCTCCATCTGGACAATCAATTGGCTGAACGGAAAAAATCTCCGTTTCAAGGGCAGGAAGATCTTGATTTTTCTCGGATATTACGCAATTGTCATCCTGCCGCTTTGGAAAAAAGGCTTGATCGGCCATCCGTATAACAAGCTTTGTGGAATTGATAAGCTGCTCTTTGGAATTATTTTCGGAACTATTTTATTTACCGCGGGAGTCTTGTTTCACAACTATATCCGCAAAAAAAACGGTGATGTTTCTTATTTCAAGGGGCAAAAGATTGTTTTTGCCGTTGCACCCATTATAATTGCAAGTATAATTCTTTATTTCACTTGCTAGCTTTACGAATTACGAATCTGTTACGAATATACGAATTCAAAAAATATTCGTAATTGGTATATTCGTAGAGCGAAGCGCCCGCCTGCAACGCATTGCGTAGCAATGCGGGCAGGTATTCGTAATTCGTAAAAAATTTCCATGCTCAAAGCAACAAATGATGATAAATTGAAAAAAATAAACGACCTTATCCAAAAAGTCGACGAGATGAAAAAAGCCGACAAGATGGACCTTTCGTCCGACCAGGATTTGTCAATCGCCATCATGAATCTGGTTTCGATCGAAGAACATTTCTTCTTTACCGGCGCCAAGACCGGAAAACCGGAATATTATGACATGCTGCAGGAAGTGCGGGCTATGCGGGGCGACCTCTTGCGAAAAATAGTAAAAAATCCCGAGGGAGAACAATGGTGCATCTCCAAACATCTCCTTGCCGCTTCAATGCGCCTCATGGAAGTGGGAACCAAACAGCACAAGGCCGGAAATCAGAAAGAGGCTCTTGAGTTATTTGAAAAATCTTTCGATTGCTACTCTCTATTCTGGGGAATAAATATGGATCTGATCAAGACCGACGACATCAAAAAAATCGACGAGGGAGCCATCAATGTGCATGACACAGAAAAAAAGCTTGCCCGCAATACTTCTCGAAGAGATGCAGGCGGGGGATTTCTGGGAAAACTGGGCGAGCTCGTCAAGAAAGCGGTTGATTGCTGTTTGGAGTGAAAAAGCGAGGCTCTCAGCGATGCCAGTAGCTTAATTTTGGAAAGATATCTTTTTTATGCATAGAAAAAAATAAATACAGGCTAGTCCGCGGACTAGCCTGTCTTTTTCGCGATGGCACCCAGCATCCATCAACGTCAGCAGCCGGTCTGCTCTTCATGCAAGGTATCGTCTCCGAAATTAGTCCATCGCTCCCGGGGCAGGCTGGCAATGAGAGAGGCCTTGATTTCAGCCAGCGGATCGGTGAGGTCTTTCAGTAGTTCGATAAGCTTTTTGGCTTTCTCCGCTTCTCTTGATGATAAAGGATCCTTGCGACGCAATTCCTCGAGCCCCCTGGACAATTCTTGGGCCTGTCTAAGAAGTGTCAAACTAAGAAATTGATCTAGCTTGACTAACCAATAGTTACTGCTATTTTTTCTCATTATTATTCCCTCCTTGCCAGAAGCTTCGCAATTTCAAAATTTTTTGTCAAATCATAAAAAAACAACCTCGCCTTCATTGCGCGGGAGGTTGTTTTTTGAGTCCTAAATAACTATTTTGAGAATATTTTTTAGCTTTGGGAATTTCCCCTTATGCCGTTTCCTGATTTCAGATATTTTCCCCCGCCCGGGCAATTATGATCCCCATCTCTTGTTTGATTTCGATTTTGCCCTCTCAACCCGAGCTCCTCGCGAATCTGGTTGGCTTCGTCATATTTCCCATCGAGCATCAAGCGGTGCATTTCGGAAAACTTCGCGAAATTTCCCTCGTTGATGGCCTCAGTCACCCGGCCTCGCCCGTTCATGAGGCTTTTCCAGGCGTTGTAGTCATTATTTTCAAACGCTTTTTGCATCGCTTCGTGCCTCTCGACGGAAAAATTCGGTCCTTTTTGCGCTGGGTCGCCCTGATAGGCATAGGCCGCGTAAGCTACTCCGGCAGCCGAAACCAAGGCAATTACCCCGATCGGAATCATAATCTTTTTGCTCATTTTTTTTCCTTAAATTTTAAGACATTTTCGATATTCAGTTTTGAACTAAAAAGGAAGCTGGCCAGCTTCCTTTTTTACTACGCTCTTTTCCAATTCATCTTTCATCCTATTTTCCGGCCCATGGTCGGATCTCCCGCGCCCGAAACCTTTTCTCGGTTCTTTTCTCTCCAATAAGCTTGACTTCCTCGTTTTCAATGATCAATACCGGGCCTCTGATCAAGGTCTCGTTGTTTTTTTCGATTTGCCAGATGATTCCTCCAAAATCCTCAATGTCAAATTCGTCTTCTTTTCTGATGTTCAAAATCCTTCCCCCCAAGAGCCCTTTTTCCGGCTGGGTCCAGATATCCTTCCGATTGCAGCAGCAATGGACATTTTGATAAAGGGGAATATTTTGAGAAAATATCCGGTCAATTTTCCTGCCCATGCCGAGCGAGTGAAAAACCGAGCCCAAAACAACGCTTCCGACAACACTCAAACCCAAGACGACAAACGTTCCGCTCCTGTATCCGCTTTTTGTGTGTTTATAATTGTATAAAGCCAGTCCGAGAAAAAGGAGAATTGCAAAAATCCAGATATACGGAAGGGAAAGGAGAATATGTTTTGCGGGACTCAAGCTCAAATAGCGATAGATGTCCCAGTCATTGTCCAGGATGATCGAGAGAGCCACGCAAAAAGCCAACGCCCCGACAATCAACGAGACGGCAAAAGCCAACCATACAAAATAATCCTTGAGAAGAAAATGCCATTTAGGCTTCGGCTCGATTTTCTCCTCTTTGATTTTGCACAGCACTTTGTCGCAAAACTTGCTCATAATATTTTTCCTAAAGCTCAACCTCAGAAAATAATAAAGTTGGGCTTTTGGATATAAATTCAAAACTTTATATTCTTTTCCTCGACAATTTTCGCAAATTGCTTTTTGGCCCGGTTGATGAGCGTGGCCACCGTTCCAAGAGGTTTTTCCAAAATGTCCGAAATTTCCTTGTAGTCTTTGCCTTCCAGAAATTTTAGGACCAGCACCTCTTTGTATTTTTTATCGAGATTTTCAAGCATTTTCCGCACTTCCTCGCCTGAAAACTTCCTTTCCGTGTCACGCGCCAAATTCTCGTCAGTCGCGATAAACTTCAAAAAATCTTCGTCAGCTTCAAACTTTAGTACCTGCGGGCGGACCTTAGTCTTTCGCCAGTGGCTGATCACTTGGTTGTGGGCAATCCGGTATATCCAGGAGGAAAACTTCAGATCCGGGTCGAAATCATTGAGATTGCGGTATACTTTCACGAAAATCTCCTGCAAAAGGTCTTCCGCGTCTTCCTGCGTAGCGGCTGAAATGCGCCGAACATACCGCATCAGTTTCGGCTCGTATTTTTCCACAAGACATGCAAAAAAATCCTGGTCTTTGAGAGCCAAGGCGACCAATTCTTCGTCGGTTTTTTCACTGCAGTTATTTTTATCTAGCATTGATAATATAAAACTATTCGGTATTGCCGAGTTTAAACCGTCTCATTATAAGAAAAGAATGCCTATAGATCAAGCTCCCCCGTTTTTTCCCAATTCCGCTCGTCCAAGACGACCAGGTTGTTTTCCCCGATCACATACAAAAAATCATTGATATACAGCGCCCTTTTCACCGCTGTTTCAGAAACGGTTTTCGCGAGGCTCAAGCTGTCGCCGGCATAAGAGAAAATATATCCGCCTCTTGACCCCGGCAGGAAGAAAATTTCATGTTTCGCGTCGAGGAGAAAGGCATGGTGGGTCTCTGAAACAGAGGAATAGTATTCGTCAAGGTTGTATTTCGCGATTTCCGTCGGATCAGCCGGATCTCGAACATCAAAGAGAGAAATTTTGACCTTGCCCGCTTCCTCCCCGATTCCCAGAATCTTGTCTTTTGTGATCGGATGAAGATATGAAGAGTATCCCGGAATCTTGAGCTCTCCTTTCTTCTCCGGATTGATTGGGTCGGAAAGATCCAGGACATAGAAAGGATCAATTTGCCTGAAAGTGACGACATATCCCTTGTCTTCAATGAACCGCACGGAATAAATTCTCTCCCCTTTTCCAAGATCAATCACCGAACCCTCTATTTTCATATTGTCCCCGAGTATATACACGTCATTCGCCGTTTCGCTCGTTCGCCCCGAGCCGAATCCCCAGCCAAAAAAGCTTTCCCCGACTGTGGTGGCCGCGCGCAAGTCCCCTTTGTATTCATCAAGCGAGAATTGGTTGAGAAGTCTTCCGGGAACAGTTCCAATTGTGTCAATTCCGAGACTCTCTGTCTTGATTTTCACGATTCCGGTGCTGTCGAGCTCCCGCCGGTGTTTTTTCAGAAAATCAACCATTTTGTTTTCTATTTCATTTTCCATCTTGAGGCTCTCGTCGCGCGAAAGTGAACTTCGATACCTCTCGATGAGATTCCAGACTTCCGTCGATTTCGCGGCATTTGAAATGTCATAACTCTCGAGTTTTTCCAGTTTTTCAGTGAACCAGTCCGGGACAAGATTTTTGTTCTCGGAAAAAAACAGGTTGAGAATTTTCACCTGGTCGCCGGGATAATAGTAGCTGACATAGAGCGAATTTTCGGACATATACACGACCGAGGAGGTATAGTCGCTCGACCCGACAAAAGAAATGTCCTTTTCAATTTCACCGGTCGCGGGATTCACGATCATGGCCGTATAAGTCGCCTCGGCCGGAACAATGGCGGTGGGGTGATAAATTTCGCTGCATCTTATCTTGAAAGGACGGCCTTTGACAACGAGCGGTTCCATAGCACAGAATTTGTTTTCATCAATGATATCAGTTTTTGTCGCGAGGTATATTTTTCCCCTATAAAGCCTCGCGCCGGCAATGGAAACGGCTTCTTTCATTTCAATGTCCCAGAGTTCTTTGGGATTTTTTGGGTCCGAAACGTCAAAGCCGTATATCTTGTTGGCATCTTTCGCCCAATAATATCGCTGCGTTGGGATAACAATGAGTGTCTTGCCGGCGAGAAGCAGATCCCCGCTTTTGTCTATTTTATAATCCACCGCTAAATCATTCGGAGGATATGCTTTGATAGCTTTCGTTCCGCCAGTCTGCCAAAGAGGCCAAAGCTCCCGCGATTCGTCCGATCTTCCAACTGTGTCATCCATCGGCATGATTTCTGGACGGGGAACGGAAAAAAATATTTCTTTTCCGTCGGTTTTCACCGCGTCCGGCTCGTCAATGCCCGCCACTTGGACATTCGTTTCCGAAACCCGGGCTGGCACAGGCACAGCCGCCCCGGGAGCGCCAACCCCGTCGCTGCTTTTCAGGGATTGCGTTTCCATCCATCCCGGCCCGCCGGCTCCTCCCCGGCCGCCATAAGATCCGGACGCGTTTTTTGCTTTGGTAATGTATTCCTTGAAGTCTTGGTCGGATGAAAATTTCTTGATTTCCGCAACTTTTTCCTTGTCAATCCCTGCCGGTTTGGTCCTGGCCGGCGAGATCGGCTTTTCTTTTTGGTTTTGTTGGAAAATGAAAATCAGTCCCGCAACAAGCGCGACTGCTGCTAAAACTGCCCAAATATATTTGGGATTTGCTTCACTTTTTATATTTTCCTCCATTATTTTTTACCCCGTTAAATCCCGCCGGGCGGGAATCCGCCAAAGGCGGATTATTTAACTGGGGTGAATTATTTTTTAGCGAAGCTTATTTGCCTCGTACCACAATATTTCAAAAAGAATACAAAGTTATTTCTTCAGCTTGTGGTGCGAGGTTTTCCCTCCCAAATTTTTTCCGCTTCTTCTTCCATGGCATAAAGGCGGGTGTAGTAGTCTGGAAATTCGTTGAGATGGGCGAGAGCGATTTTTCCGGTCGTCAAGGGATCGTCGTTTGAAACGTTCGTGTTCGGATCAACTGTCCCGTGTTCAAGCTCAACGTCCATTCCCATTAGGAATTGTTCAACGTCAAACTTTGTCCAGTCAATCCCCAGCTGATCGCCGACAACTTTCGCCTGTTCAGCCGTGAAAACTTTTTTTGTGGACATAAATGATTCTGAAAAATTAGACGGCTTTTTTAAAAATATCCTCATTTATTGCCTCCGGCCGCAGGTCGATCCTGTCTATTCCAAGCCGACTGCAAATTTTTACGATATTTTCCGCGCGCAGATCCCTTTCTTTTTCCAGCCTGGCTATCTCACTGGCATCGAGATTTTTTCCCGAGTCCTCGGGACGACCCTGATAAAATTCTATGCTGCTCCGCCGAGTGTCAATCTGTTCCTGAATCGCGTGGTATCGTCTTTTTTCTATTTCCAGCTGCTCTTCTAATTCCTGCTGATTCTTTTTTTTGATTTCTTCTTTTGAATATTCTTCATAGTATACGGATTTCTCAACTGGAAACCCCTCGCGATATTCAAGTATTTTTGCTGTCATAGTAAATAATTTATAAGTCTAAAAATTACGTTTTCATTATCTCACAAAATTCCTTGCTTCGCCAGAAGAAATTTACTATGATTAGAAAAAGTCTTATATAAAGTCAATTTCTCGTGCCAATTGACACGCGGGAGAAAAAGTGATATAATAGACAGCTGTTTAAAAATCAGGGAGCAAAGCGGAAATCCGCTAAATTATGTTTCACAATCTTCAGGGGAGGAATGCGATGTGTATTATGAACGAAGGAGTCGTAATTTTGGCCGGAGGCACTCATGGTCTCGAGCAGTTGGTTCATTACAAAAACGCTCCCGCAAAAAAAAGGAGTGGATTAAAAACCGACCCCCGACATTATATAACCGTTGATGGGCAAGAGATTCCCAATGGACTCGAGTGCCCGCCAATAATGAGACGTCCCGCGGAATATTCGCACTGCTTTTTTACCAGCGCAAGCGGGATAAGAATCCCCGCCCAGTATTTTATTGATATTGAAAAAGCCCCGGATTCCAACTGGGAAGAAAAGATGCCCAGCTGGCGGTCGCCGAACAGCGACTCGGCAAAATACCGCCGCCGCCAGTTTCCCGGACCCTCTTCCCTCCGGAAAATGGGATAACCAGATTCACTTCCGCCGCCAGCCCGCCACAGGCTTCACAGCTTTTGGCCCCGGTCTGGCGGTTTTTTTAACTTACCAACATCGAATGTTGGTAGGAGTTGGGGGAGGCGTCAAGCGGCCGGTTTTGTGATAAAATATATCTTTATCTTTAGATGTCGGACGTCCAAGAACGTCTAAGAAATTCTGCATTTTTATTTAAGCTCATCGTTCACAAAAACATATTTCTAACAGCGTCAAGCCAATTTGCAAGCTCTGCTTCTTTTTGCACATATCCTCGGATGTCGACTGCCGATCCCTTGTGAACCCCCAGATGCAAATGTTTTCGCTCGCCGCTTGTTTCCGCACTGAAAGCTTTTCCCAGAATTCCGATTTCTTCCCCCTTTGCCAATGTGTCGCCGGCTTTTTTTGCAATGCTCGCCAGTTTCAGATGGCCATAGATAACCGTAATGAGCTGGTTATCCAGTTCGCAATTTTCAACCAAAATCCCTCCATATCCGGTGGCGGTTTTTTTGAGCGCGATTTTTCCATCGCAAATGGCCTGCACCGGAACGTTGGCATTCAGCTCTTCCAAAAAAATTTCAAAATCCGTTCCAGTGTGATACCCCCGGAATTTCTCGGGCTGAACCGGGGAATTTTGGGAAGTGATATATTGCCCGAATTTCTTTTTTGTGATGCGCTCCTCCGCCTGCTCCAGCGGCAAACCAAAAACAGGCACCGGGGTAATCGGATCTTTTTTTTCAGGGACTATCTGATTTTCGGCAATATCCTTCACTTTGACGGGCAGATTATTCACGACAACCGTTTGCTTGAGGGAAACTATGCTATAGAGGTTATAGATAATAACCGCCGCAAGCGCAGCAACCACCGCTGCAATAAAAAAAATTTTTTTGTCCATGTTTTTTCCAAAAAATTATTCGGGGGAATTTCAAAGCCTATTTTTTCTTCTTTCTGCTTTTGTCGACCAGCCAGACCACTGTATAGGCGACAGCCAGCAAAGAATAGTTGGTCAGCATGAAAATCCGCGTTCCCCAGCGCGTTCCATCGACCATAAAGTTCGAAAGGGGCCAAAGAAAGGGCGTTGGAAAAAAAGCGAAGGAATGGGTCGGAATGTCCATGAGAATATGAAGAAACCAGCCTCCCATTTCCCAGACCGGACGGCGAAAATACCAGGCGACCAGACTGAAAACAATGAGAAAAACAAGCAAGCTGTGGCTCGCGTCATAAAGATGATGAGTCAGGCGCAGAATGAACGATTGCTCGCCGACGGGAGGTTCAATTTCTCCGGGACGGATCGCAAAAGGCGTTCCGCCGGCTGTAATGCGGAAATAATTGAGGTATATAAATGACAAGGCAAAGGCAAAAACATCCGGAAACAATCCCCAAGCAATAGCGAGCCAGACCCGGAGCGGCTTTTTTCTTTTCAAATTGAGAGCTCTGGCGCCCGCTCCCGCCCAAAGCCCGTGAGAAAATACGTCCATAAGAAATACTCGCTAATTTGAGCGAATTAATAGCGAATCGGAACGAATCTTAATTCTAATCCAATTACTACCCAATTTAGAATAACAAAAAATCTCATAAAAAACAGAAAGCCCTTCCCCAAGTGGTCCAGGCTTCTGGTTAGAGGCTCTGCAGTCAGAGCCTAGAAAGGAACTTGCGATAGCTCGCGAACTTTGATGACCAAAGCCGGAATTTTTCGGGCGATGGAAGGAGGCAGGCTATCGATCCGAAAATGCGTCCTTCGATAATTCAGCTGCAGACAGGCCGATCCGCACTTTTCTGCCGCAACAATATCCGGCTGGGAGATTAGATCTGCCAAAATTTCTTTCACTGCTCTCGGATCTAATCCAGCCCAATCTCTTTTTCTTCCTTTTGCGTCTCTAGACATATTTCAATTCTCCTCGCAATCTCGGATTTTTTATCTCAAAATAAGATCCTCCTCTTTTGGATCCTATCTTCATAATACGAAATTTTCGCGAAAAAAATTCCAAAAAACCGAAGAAAAGATATTCTCTCCGGCTTTCTGTTTATTTACAAAAAAGTAATTTATAATTCTTTTTTTATTTCCTGCGCTAGCATTGGATTCCACATCGCTCCCGTAGCACTCATCACCGCGTCCGCCCCGGCCTCATGGTATTTTTTGAAGTCTTCAGCGCCTGACACTCCCCCGACTCCGACAATGGCGAATTTCATCCCTAACTCATCGCGCAAATTCCGTAGCCGTCCGGTCATTTCAAGCCCCGCCCATTTGATCGCCTGCCCGCAAACGCCGCTCACCAGCCGCCCTTCACCGGGAAGGGCCTGCTCCCCGTTTTTTTTCCGCACTGCCGAGCCGATCGTGTTGATGGCGGAAATTCCGTCGATTATGCTTCCTACGTCTGAAATTAATTTTTTCAGAGCTTCCTGGTCTTCATAATAGGCGATTTTGATGATTAGCGGAGTGTTGCCAATTTCATTTTTGATCGCTTCACTCACTCTTCGCACCATCCCAATGTCAAAGCACATAAGATGGGCCGTCCCTTCATTGGGACAGGAAAAATTCACTTCAAGAATTTTCGCTCCCGTTTCTTTCACCAGCCGCGCGCCCAAAACAAAATCCGCCACGAAAGCATTGACATTCCCATCTCCTTTCTTCGTCCCCTGAAAACTGCCGACCACGACTTGTCCGGCACCTGCGTATTTTACCGCCTCCTCGAGGTCCTTTTGCCAAATTTCCGGATCAGTCGAAGGCACGCCGAAAGAATTTGTTATTGATAGCGGAGCCTCATAATCACCTTTCGAAATTATCCCTTTTTTTGCTTGCTCCAAAGTCAAATCACCGTCAAGATCCACTGCCACGACATTTGGAAAAGCGTTGCAGGGATAGGCACCAGTGCGAACGGTCTTGTAGACCGCGATGTCAAAGCCGCTATCAAGCGCCGCCTTCACAAAGCGACCATTCAGCAGCGGACCAGCCGGAATGCCAAAGGGCAAATATACTTTGTTTCCCAGGAAATCGTACTCGGGCTCGCCTTTGTTTTGATATTTTTCCGGATTTCGAAAGGCGCCGAACGGTCCTTTTCCATAATTTTCTTCATACGATTTTCCCGGATCGTAAAATGGATCGCGAAGCATAAATTTTTGCTTTAATTTTTATTCGTCCAAGAACTAGGCTTTTTGGCAAGAATATTCATAAATATATAATTCTTTTTTTTCTTTCAAACTAATGGACTTTGAGGGAACTGCATTGGGCAACTTAAAGCATAAGGAAAGTACCCGCGTATTTTTTTTGATTTCATTCCCAAATTTTTTTTCAAGACTTTCCATTTGTTTCGTGGAAAGATATAAAAAGACATGAGTCGCATCCGACAGATCCGCCTCGAAAAAATCTTTTCTATAAACTTTTATTTCTTTCAGGAGTCCCATGCGCCACAATCGAAATTTTGCCCATAAATACGGAACAATGTCTTTTTCATACCCGATATAGCGGGCTTTGGGCTGGCAACGATAGCAAGCGACAAGGATTCTTGCGTCTCCGCACCCCAGGTCATAAAGAATGGATTTTTCATCAAGACTCATGCGTTTGGCAATTTCCGGCAGATGCGCTGATTTTGTAGGGACAAAGGGTGCCTCTCCATGGAGAAAAGTTTCCACAAGCCCTCCTGTGAAAGAGTACAAAAAAACTACCCAGATTGCAATGAATAGAAGAATAGCCCCAAAAATAACATAAAATGTAATCATTTTCGGGGCGCCGGGAATCGAACCCGGCCTACAAGACCCCCAGCCTTGCGTACTACCAATATACTACGCCCCGCCAATTCGTAGCGGTTTAACCCTACGATTGCGGCATTGCAGACTTCGGACGTCTGCAAAGTCTACGAAACACAATTAGTCCTGCTTTTGCTTCTCAAGTTCTCCAACCTGATCGCTAAAACGTTCGATATCTCTCGACAACTCAACCAACTGGTCACTAAGCTTTTCAGTTGTGACCGCATGATCTTTTATGTAGCCGCCAAGAACTTCTGCTTTTTTTGCCAAATCACGCGCCATATCTTTGTATGAAGCCATATTTTTCGCTTAATAATTATTTATTTCCCTATCCAACTTATCACAAAAAAAACAGAAGGGGAAGACGCGCTGGCCTTCCCCTCTTTCTCAAAACTCACGTTGGCAGATTGCTGCCATTGATGACGATTCTTTTTGGCAATACCGGACCGAATATGCCTCCGCTTTCTTTCGCGATGCCTGGCGGTTTTCGGTCGATGAACTTTCTTCCTTTCCTTTGCTCGCAGCTTTCTTGCAAGGTACAATTGATGATTTGGCAAAATTCTTTGCCTTGAATGTTTTCGCCTCGATCTGTTTGTTTTTTTACAAACGTTTGAAGAACAAAAGCGATGGACAGATCTTTTTTGTTGCTTACGATCTGGGCTATGATGGCATTGACCGTATCAATCCCCCGAAGAACCAGAATCGCTTCGGTCAGTTCACGAATTATCCGGCATCCCTCGAAAGCCGCCATCCCGCAATAAAAATATTTATTGTCTTCCACTTTTTCCTCCCTTGTTTTCACGATGTGAAAAATAAAAAACCGGCTTTGTTGCCGGGCCAGTTTCGATTTCAAGTTCTTGGTCTCTTAAAACGAAAACTCACCGGGCAACTGCGGCCGGATAATAATGCTAATAATAATTTGAGGAAAAGTTCTTCGGTTCATTATTTTATATTATTGTTGATTATAAAAAATTTGTCAATTTTGAGGTTGCGGGGCGGACGCGATGGCGTCCGGCCCCGAATTTATTTGAGGTTAGCGCGGGTTCTGCTGAAAAACATTCTTTTCTGAACCGGGTGGCTGTTTTCCGATTACTGTGCTATCGGGAAACAGCTCTTTGTCGTAAAAAAGACGGGCATCAGCGGAAAGGGTTTCCATTGCCTGAAGAACATCTCCTCCAAAATGAGCGATCTTGCAGGCAAAGCGCCAGGGACTCGGCACACCAGGTGGAACCATTTTAATCTGATTCAGCCCAAGGCCGCTCATGAGACCCTTGACAGTCTCAATAGAATAGTCGCTTCCCTTTGGCAGATGAAGGGCGCTTCCCATGCCCCTCTTGCCAGTAACCTGCCGAAAGACCACTTCGGCTTTTTCCGCCTGATCTGAACACGCAACATCCATAAAGAACTACCTCCTTGAAAATAAAATCCCGCTTCGGATCGATTCCTCGGCGGGTGAAATATTCTAGAGAAGTGTTGTGGTTTGAAGTTTAGAATACTTTACTCAACGAGAAATCACAGCTGCCGATAAACAGCGCCTTCTTCCAAATCTTCACAATATATTTCTTCGTTGAATTGTTTTTCATCTTGCACTAATTTTACTTGATGATAAATATGCTGTCAATACGCTTCAAAAAAAAAAGGGGGCAAGAGCGATGAAAGTCGTCTTGTCCCCCAGCAATATCATGGAGATCCGGTCAGCCGTCAGAAAATTATTAGCTGGACGAGCCATGCTTTTTCTGTTCGTTATTCGGACATTTTTCCGGCACCACCCCTGTTTGGGACCGGCATCCGAGCCCGAGAGCCGCATTGTTCTTGCATCCGCAGCATTGCGGATGCGGATTTTTGGCTGTATCAGCCATAGAACGCCTCCTTTGCGCCGTTGCGCATCAAAAAATTTTCGTTATTGCCAACTCGCTGACCTCGCAGGAATCCAGTCTGTTATTGCATTGGCAAACAAATCTTTGAGATGTTTTCCAGTAGGTCTCGTATGAAGCTGGAAGACATCGAAAGCCACATGCCATGCAATAAAATAGTATCTCTGTTTCTTGAATTCTCTCCACGATTCCCTTGGCAATGCAACGTGGACAATGCTTTTTTACTCCGACTTCATAGCCGCCACATTTGCCGCATTTTTTGGATTCCGGAAAAATTTTTTTGAAATGAACTAGCCGTTCTTTTTCGTGTCCTAATCCCGCTGGATTTTCAGGCATGACTCTTTCTCCTCCCTAAAATAAAAAATCGGCGCTTCATGTTTTGCGCCGGGCGGAGGATTCTATGTGTTTTATCGAAATTTCTAGTTGATGATCTTATAAAACACTCTGCCCAACGAAAAACGCACTACGACGAGTAGCAGCATAAGCGCGAGCAAAGTCTGGAAAGAATTTTTCGCGATGGCAGATTGCATACCTTGATAATCTATAAAATATTCCCGAATCAGTCAAGAGAAAGTTATCCACAGGACAATTCGAAAACCATGGACGATGCGCCCAAAAGCGGGGTGTTTTCTCCGAGTGAAGAAATTTTTATTTTTGGCAACTTCAAGAATTTATCGATATTTTTTTTAGCATATTTAAGCAATAAATCACCATTGTTGAGCGCCACTGCGCCGCCTAAAACAACGATCTCCGGGTCATAAGCCGCAATGACATTCGAGAGTCCCCGCCCGTTTATTCTCCCCAACTCTTCCATGAATTTCAGGGCGATTTTATCTTTCTTCCGTGCTGCATCGAAGATATCCTTCGCCCCACTTGGAAACTTAGTTTCCAAGTCATTAAAAATTCTGAAGAATTTCGGGATATTGTTCCCGGAAGCATAAGCTTCCCAATGTCCCCGGCCCTTCCCGCAAGTGCAGGCCACATTATATTTCGTATCAACCGCCATATGCCCGACTTCCGCCGCGTTACCGTCCTTCCCTGTCAAAAGGTTATTATTTACAACCGCGCCACCTCCAATTCCAGAAGATATGGTAATATAAACCAAGTTATTGTATTTTTTTTCCGCTCCGAAATATTTTTCTCCCAGCACCCCCGCGTTGCAATCATTTATCAGATGAACCGGTAATTTGAATTCTTTTTTCAGTGGCGCAACAATTGGCACGAACTTAAAATTCATATTCGGCGGATTGACGCTCCTGCCTTTTTTCAAATCTATTGGGCCTGCTATACTCACTCCAATTCCCTTCATATACTCCCAAAGCTTTGCTTTGGGAGCTATATTTTTTATTTCTCTAATGACCTGTTCCGCGACAACATTTCCACTTTTTCCTTTACGGACCGTTTTCACAACATTTTTTACAATTATTTTCCCTTTATCATCGACAATTGCCACTCTTAGATTCGTCCCGCCGACATCCACCGCAAATGCCAAATTTTTTGCTTTTTTTGCCATAGATTTGAATTAATCGCTCTGCAAACATTCTAGCACAAAAAGAAAAGTCCTCCCAAGTCTTGTAGATGTCGGGAGGGCTTCGTGAATTTTTTGATGCGCGTTGGCGCCAGAAGAAACTATTGACCAGCCGATTGCCAAAGAAAGCTATCCGGCTTGGGCTCGGCTGCCTTCTTCCTAAAGCCATCACATCTGACAATCGCCCGCCGGATTTTTGTCACTATCCACTTTACTCTCGGCCGCAACCTTCCATCGGCATCGGTTGCATGGGCGCTCGTTTTGATCAGATTGATGCACTTCTTCAGGTGGGGAGCAGCCTTTGAATCTTGAATTTCCGCGATCCTGTCTATCAGGGGCGACAAAACCGAGAAATCGAAACGCCCATACACTTCAGGCCACTGAAGCATCCGGGCAAGCTGCTCAATGCGCCAATCCGGTATACCCTGGACAGCTACCGTTAGGGGAAAATAGCCGGCTGACCCATTGCTGAGGTCTTTGGGAATCTTTCCCTGCTGGCAATACTCCTCGAGAAGGCTGAAATATACCAGCGGCGCTTCTGCCACGAGGGGCAAAAGTTTCTCATGGGCCAGCTCGTAATTTCGGTTGAAAAGCTGTTTCTCCTCGATCTCGGATGGCGGATTTAATATTTCTCTAATCAGCCCATCCATTTCTTCTCTAGCTGAAGCCATTGACCTGCCTCCTTTTTGGGGAATAACTAAAAAACCGGCTCATTGTCCGATTTTGGTTTGCTTATAATTTTTGGAAGAATTTATTTTTTCGCTAAAATTCTACTCAAACCAAAACCGGCCTGGCGTGTAAACCAGAAAAAATAATAGGAAAATTGGTTTTGGTTCGAGGATATGTTCATTTGAGTATTTTGATTGTAGCATGCCAAAAAAAATCGTCAAGCCTTTTATTGAATTCCCCAGCCGCAGCAAGCTGCGGGGTATTATTAGTTCGTAATAAAAATTCGGGGCCGGTCCGTTTTGGACTGGCCCCGGGCTTTAGCCGACGGCAATTTCGCACCTTGCATCGCACTCCTCCGAACAGGGCCTCAAGCCGCGCCTCAAGATCATTTCAGCCGTCATCGGCTTGACCTTCAATTCCCAGCCATCCAATAAAATCAGGCAGCATTTCTCCGGCCGTCCGGAAACAGGGAAAAATCTGTTTCCCAAAATAACAAACTTACCGCCGACACCCTCCTTATTGCCCATCCGTTTTCCCTCCTCTTCAACAAAATAGTTTAAAAAAACCGATTCTTTGATCGGTCCGGGTTTAGAGAAAATTTATGTGAAGTTATTTTATGCTGCTGAAATTTTCGATAAACCAAAACCGGCCAAAAAGTTTGTCTTCTTGGCATCCTTCTTCATGTTTTGGTTTTTTATCCCGCAGCGAACTGGTGCGGGGCGGATTATCGATCCGTTCATTGGCTCAATTATAAACATTTTATATTTTGCGTCAACTGTTTCCCCATTTCAGATAATCCTACGAGTTGAATATGCTTGGAATGTAAGATGTTCTGAAATGCGACGGGGCAAAAACTTTGAAGCCATTGGCTTCTCAAATTTTTGTCGAGGGCCCCGTCAAGCCTCGCTCTACTTAGCGGCCAGATCGGCCAGCAACTCTTCCTCGATTTCCTGAGCGCCTTGCATCGCCGTCTGAAGCGGAATATTGACCGGAAGACCTCCCGGGAAGCGGGAACGAGTCGGCTGATTCTTGTATTTCCCAATATCGCGATAAACTTCCATGAGCCGCGTCAGGGTTCCCAGCTTGGCTCCTCTTTTTTGGAGATTACCCGCGGCTCTCCACGTTTCCCTGCCGGGATTCACGAATTTTTTCTCACCTTGGATAATGCAACCTCTTCTCACCGCTTCCAGAAGCTCCACTGCCGTCATCTCATCGTGAGATGGAGCTCTTCTTTCGGGTTTGGGCAAATCAACCATATCTGCGCTTCCTCCTTGCCTTTTTATTTGTATCGGCATACTAGGATACCTTTCAATTTTTTTCAAGTATATTTGCATATTATGTATTTTTGCTGATAATATTTGTATATGGAAAAAACCCGATTAATTTTCGCCTCAACGAAAGACTCCGATATGCAATACGCGGTGAAAACGCCGATCACCAGCTCTTTTTTCTATTTAGAGACCAAGGAGAAAAGATATGCCTTGCTTGATAAAGTTGATTTTGGAATTATCCCCAAAAAGGCAAAAATAATCTCCGTTCCGCTCAATCCTCTTTCCGTGGAAGCGAAAAAATTACGGTATAAGACTAGCGACCGCAACAAACTCGCCTATTATATCTTCAAAAAATACGGATTAATGGGAAAAAGAGTCGAAGTTCCCATCCACTTTCCGCTCGATATGGCTGATTTTCTGCGTAAGAATGGCGCGAAACTCACCCCCACTTTTCCTTTTTTTCCGCAAAGAGCCATGAAAACGAAAGAAGAAATTGAATATATCAAAGAAAGCCTCGCCCACACAAAATTGGCTTTTCGGATCATTGAAAATATCCTCCGCCGATCAAAGATAAGAAAAAATAGAATTTATTATCAGAATAAAATCCTAACCAGCGAATTTTTGAAACAGGAAGCCGAAAAAGCTTTGATTGAAAAAGGGATGTTCGATCTTTTGGGGATGATCATTTCCACCGGCGCGCAAACCGCCATTCCCCACCACAGCGGATCCGGACCGATCCGGCCGCATCAGCCGATTGTTTGCGATATTTTTCCACGCCATAGAAATTCCGGTTATTTTTCCGATATGACCCGGACTTATGTCAAAGGAAAACCCTCGGCCGAAATCCAAAAAATGTATGAGGCAGTTTTGCGCGCGCAAAATGCGGCGATAAAAAAAATCCGCTCCGGAGTGAGTGCGAAAGAAATTTATGATATTTCGGCAAATGTTATTTTAAAAAACGGATATCATATTGGCGACTCTGGATTTATTCACGGCCTCGGCCATGGAGTCGGACTCGACATTCACGAAAAACCAAGTCTTAAGCCCCATTCCGAAGATATATTGGAAGCAGGGAACGTCATCACGATCGAGCCGGGATTATATTATTCAGGCATCGGGGGTATCAGACTCGAAGACATGGTCCTTGTCACCAAAACCAGTTGCCAGAATCTGACAAATTTTCCAAAAAGATTGGTTATCCCTTAAAATAAATTCACTACCATATGGAGCAATATCACTCTCGACATCGGATGTTGGGAGTTTTTATATTTTTACCACGAATTTTTACTCCGAAAGAAAAAGCCGGATCCCCCAGTCCGGCTCAACAAATCAAACGATTTCACCAACTTTTTTTTAGCTATGCGATGGCAATGAGAACTCTCTCATATAGCCGAAATAATCCGTTGCCGCTCCGAGGAGTTCTTCTGAGGAAATCGTTGGGTTTTCAGTTCGGATGACTTTCAGGATCTTATCCTCTGGAGCATCGAGGAGACAACTCCTGCAGACTGGAACAAAAAATTGGATTTCACCCCTGATCACACCCTTTTCGGAAGAAGAAATTTTTCCACACACTCGGCAAAAGAATCTGATATGGCGAGCAAGGAAACAACTCTTTCGGCTCGATAAGAACAATAATTCTCCCACGGCAACCCCCTTTCATTGAAGGTTAGGACTATATATTAATCTATTAACATATAGCTAGAAAGTCAAGTTTCTCACATAAAAAATTTCAAATATCTTTCATTTTAGAAATCTGGTTTATCAAAAAATTTTTGAATGTATTAAAAGTTGTTTAAAACAACCCCTTTATCCTCCCTTTTCCGTCCACATCAATCCTTTCCGCCGCGGGGAACTTGGGAAGACCCGGCATAGTCATGATATCGCCGGCGATGGCGACGATGAAGCCGGCGCCGTTGGAAATTTTCATTTCCCTCACATTCAAAGTGAAATTTTCCGGCCGTCCCAGTTTTTTGGGGTCATCGGAAAGAGAATATTGCGTTTTGGCGATGCAAATCGGAATTTTCTCGAGATTTTCACGCTCAATCATTTTTATTTGCTTTTTGGCCTCTTGGGAATATACTATTTTATTTGCGCCGTATATTTCCTTCGCGATGATATTTATCTTATCATCAATAGATTTTTTTTCGCTATATAGCGGAGCAAATTTGCTTTTTTCGCTTTTTATCGTTTCCAGTACTTTTTTTGCCAATTCTTTTCCTCCTTTTCCGCCTTTTCCCCAAACTTCGGAGCGGGCAATTCTTGCTCCCATATTCTTAACGGTATTTTCTATAAGTTTAATCTCTTTCTCGGTGTCACTTGGAAAGATATTGAGCGCCACAACCTCTGGAACACCGAATTTTTTCAAGTTTTCGAGATGTTTTTCAAGGTTCACAATGCCTTTCGAAAGCGCGTCAATATTTTCTTGAGTTAGATTATTTTTATCAATCCCGCCGTTATATTTGAGCGACCGCACCGTCGCTACAACCACCACCGCGTCGGGCTTCAGTTTCGCGAGCCGGCATTTGATGTCGAAAAATTTTTCCGCGCCAAGGTCGGCTCCAAACCCGGCTTCAGTAATGGCATAATCCCCGAGTTTCAACGCGTATCGCGTTGCAAGCAGGCTGTTGCAGCCGTGGGCTATATTCGCAAAGGGTCCGCCATGGATTAGAGCCGGCGTATGCTCAAGAGTCTGAACTAAATTGGGCATGAGGGCGTCTTTGAGGAGCGCCGCCATGGCGCCTTCGGCTTTCAACTCGCGGGCAAATACCGGTTTCCCCGCCGCGTTGAGGCCGACGATAATTTTTCCAAGCCTTTTTTTGAGGTCCGCAATATTCTCCGCAAGGCACAAAATCGCCATGATTTCAGAGGCAACTGCGATATCGAATTTCTCTTCGCGCGAATACGCGCCAGATTTTTTTTTGATTTTCAAAGTTATCTGTCGAAGCGCCCGGTCATTGAGATCAAGACAGCGCTTCCAAAATATTTTTTTTGGGTCGATTCTCAGTTCGTTTCCAAAATATATGTGGTTGTCGATAAGCGACGCCAAAAGATTGTTCGCCGCCGCAACCGCGTGGATGTCGCCCGTGAAATGGAGATTGATATCCTCCATCGGCATCACCTGCGCATATCCTCCGCCCGCCGCGCCGCCTTTCATCCCCATTGAAGGCCCGAGAGACGGTTCGCGAAGTGCTAAAACGGCTTTTTTTCCCATTTTATTCAAAGCTTGCGCGAGACCAATTGAAGTTGTCGTTTTTCCTTCGCCGGCGGGCGTGGGAGTGATCGCCGTCACCAAAATCAGCTTCCCGTTCGGTCTTTTTTTGATTTTTTCCCAAAGCTCCGGTTTCAGTTTGGCTTTGGAATCTCCGTACAATTCTAAATCTCGTTCGGTTATGCCGATTTTTTTCGCGATTTCCCGGATCGGTTTCATTTTGGATTTTTGAGCGATTTGGATGTCAGGCAACATAATACTCCTCGCGTAGAGGTTTAACCTCTACGATTAATTCTCTGCCAAGTTCATAAATCAATTCATCACTTTGTATTTCACCACCACCGAATTTTCGTTTATTTTTTCCACACCCAAAAGTTTCAAGTCGATGTTGAAATCGCCGCTGAAAACTCCGAGGCCATCGCCGAAAATTTTGGGTTCGATCGTGAGCCAGATTTCGTCAATGAGCTTTCGTTCGAGAAATTGGGAATTCATGTATGTCCCCCCGCCCAGAACCGCGGATTTGTATCCCATTTTTTTGAGCTCCAGAAGGACTTTCTCCGGCTCCCCCGTCACCCATTTCACGTTTTCCGTTTCTGGAGGATTCTCAAGAAGAGTGAAAACGACATTCAGCCGGTCCGACAGAGGCTTTGGAAAAGTGAAGAAAGTTTTGTCGCCCATGATCACGGCGCCGTGTTCTTTTGTCACTTCTGCGAACATTTTTTTGTCTTCCTTCGACGTCCAATTAGGAAAATGATCGCTGTTCTTGGCGATCTTTCCGTCAGCAGTCATGGCCATCATCAATATTATTTTCATAAAAAAACTCGCTAATTTGAACAAATGATTTGCGAATTTGAGCTGATATCTTAACAGTTCGCTCTGATTAGCCTTTTATTCGCTCCTCATTCGCGAGTAATTATGATCCGCCGACATTCACAATTTCCGCCTTGATAGCCGGATGAGGATCATAGCCTTCAAGCGTGAAATCTTCATATTTGAAGCTGTCGATATCTTTCACCTTCGGATTAAGAATAATGCGCGGAAATGGTTTTGGTTCGCGCTTGAGCTGTTCTTTCACCTGCTCGAAATGGTTTGAATATATGTGGACATCCCCGAAAAAGTGGACAAATTCCCCGGCCGGAATTCCGACAACCTGCGAAACCATTTGGAGAAGCAGAGCATAGCTCGCAATGTTAAACGGCACGCCTAAAAATAGGTCAGCGCTGCGTTGATACATTCCCAAATTCAATTTTTCGTTCACGACCGCGAACTGAAAAGTGGTGTGGCAAAAGGGCGGCACTTCATTCTTGTTTTGCGGAGAAGCCATGGAATAGATAAAATCCGGATTCCAGGCCGAAACGCAGTATGACTTTCGATAGGGCTTGTCTTTGAGACCCGCGATGCAATAACCGAGCTGGTCAATGAGATGTCCGTCGCTGGCGGGCCACTTGCGCCACATCCGGCCGTATATCGTGACGAGATCGCCCCATTTGCGCGCGAAATCGCTGTCCGCCGGTTCGGCCTTGAGACGCGAGATGAAATCTTTTTGTTCCAAATCCTCGCTTGGCGCGTTCTCAAGCGCCCACTTGTGGTATTTTTTCCAAGCCCATTCGTCCCAAATGTGGACATCGCGGTCAACCAGATATTTAATGTTCGAGTCTCCCGTCAAAAACCACAAGAGTTCCTCAAAAATTCCGCGATAAAAAACTTTTTTGGTCGTGAGCAGGGGAAATCCTTGCGACAAATCAAAACGGATCACCCGCCCAAAAACCCCGCGGATAAAAGGCAATTCCTCGCCTTTTTTTCGATACTGCTCCTGCACTTCCGGCGTCAAAAATAGCGGCTTATCGGCGCCATTTTCCAGTATGTCTTTGATCAGATTCAAATATTGGTATTCGGGATGCATTTTTCCTAAGATCCGATCTTAGGAGCGTCCTAAGATCGGATCTTAGGAGCTCAAAAGCCAAGCTTTTAATTATAACCCCAAAATTTCCACCAATTGCCGAATTAGCGAAAGCGCTACGGGCGGAGCGAGCAAGCTGTATACCTCGACTCCCTCATCATCTTTCACCACAAAAGGATTTTCAATTGTTTTCACTTTGCCGCTGGTTTTGTCATATTCATATTCATAAGCCGGCGTTATTTCATAATCGTCCACAAGGTCTTTGGATTTATCAACGGGAACAGCGTTTCGAATAAGCCCTTTTGAAATGCCATGGAGCGAAAATATTTTTTCTATCAGCTTGTCATCGAGCTCCAGCCGTTCACGAATAGATTCTATTCCCATTTCGTCTCCTTCTTTTCCGAACATTCTCGCTCTCTCGTGATCGGGATTGTCGCAAATCAGATAAAACTTTCCGTCTTTTTCGTCATATTCGACTTCCTGCGTAGTGAAAAGTTTCAAATTGCGCGGCGTGTGGCAAATTGGGCAAACCCGGCGATATTTCATCCGCTCGTCAATCACCGCCTCGGGAATATCAATGGCGATGAAGATGTCCGGATCTTCTCGATAGTCAACCAGTTGCTTGAAAAACATGGAATAGGAAACCTGGTCCAAGTTCCTCGGAAAACCGTCAATGAAAATTGTTTTCTTCCCGATTTTGTCGATTTCGCGCTTCACCAGCGCCATGATGAATTCATTGGGAAGCAGGGTTTTTTGGTCGCGTCCGAGAAGGGCGTCAAGCGCCTGCTCGGGAGTGATGTATCCGCGATAATTCTTTCGAAGATAATCGAGAAGCTCTTTTTTATATTTTTCGTCTCCCACCGCCGCGTGAAGATCGCGCACAATGTCACCGACGGAAAGGTGGGCGATTTTGTCCCGGCCGAAAATTTCCATCAGAAGCTTGGTATAGGTGCCTTTGCCGGCGTTTTTCTTGCCGAGAAGATAGACCATGAAAGTTTTTCCGGAATCGAAATATTTTTGAAGCTTGGCGATGTCGCCTCCGGCTTTGGCCTCAAAGTATTTTTTTCTTTCAGCAAGGTCCGAGAGATTGAATTTTTTGGCGATGCCTTCCACTTTTGTCTTGAAAAGCGGGAATTCTTTTTCGTATTTCATGGGTCGTTTTCTTTTTTACGAAGTTATAAAAATATTAGCGAACCCCGCTAACAGCATAATATTAGCAAAGAAATATATTTTGGGCAAGAAAAAAGCCCGCAGTCGGTTGACCGGAGCTTCTTCGGTTGAATCCCGAGGGATAGAAGTTTTTTAGCTTCATTCGGGCCTCCTTTTGCGTATTGTTTTTGGGACGCCTCCCGGCCGGGCTGTATCAGCCGCGAGTTGAGGTTTTTGTCAATGTGCTTTATGGCATCACCTCCTTTCATGAGTTATCAGATGCTTTCCAGGTCTGTCCGTCGCCCCAAAATTTCAGGACCTCGAGCCAGTTTCCGCCGGCGTCACGGTGCCATCTCGCCAAAATTTCGCAACCTTTCCGGGTGTAAATCGACTTCTCGGCGAAGGTTTTAACAAATGGGCTGCCAGGATCATGGAGTTTCGAGCCATAGAAATTGTAAGCAAGTTCTCCTTTCTTATGTTTATACATATCGAGAACGTTGCTTGTGGGTTCGGCCCATCCTTTTACCATGACTATCAAGCCATCACTGAAATTGTCGCCTTTTTCAGCAAGTTGTTTGACAGTAACATGGTGGGCTGATAATTCCGTCCAATCAGTATTTGCGATTAGGTCAACCAGAATGATCGCCACACTGATTAGGATAATTGCGCCCCAGCAATTCTTTCTCCATGAGTTCTTTCTCATTTTATCCCTTCCTTTATTCTTTTTTTAATTTATTTTCCTTTATAATTGCCCGCGCGCGTTGGCAGCGTGACAACGAGTTATTTTATCACAAAAAAAGCCAGAAGTCAATACGGCGTGAAACATTCAAGTATAAAGGCTTAAGCAAGCTATTTTGTTGGCTATTCAAAGCTCGGTTTTTTCCTTCCCCAACAAACGCACAGGAATTTCTCAGAACCATACTTTTCCAACTATTTTTAAGGCCGAACCTTAAAAATAGTTTGCCCCCTCTTCGTCATCTCAGATTTCAGTTCGCCGAATTCCATCGAACGGTCGGAACTGATGCTCATTTCCACCCCCAGCCCTTCCATTGTTTCTTTTTGAAAATACTGGTCGAAAACGAAGTTGCCGAGAGAGTAATATATTTTTTTGCCTTTGTATTCTTCTGAATTTTGGACAACATGCGGATGTGTCCCGATGACTGCGTCGGCTCCGGCGTCAATGAAACGATGGGCGAGCGCGCGAACAGCATTTCCCGGGTCGCCCGTTTTATATTCCGTTCCCCAATGCGGTGAGATTATGACGATGTCTGATTTCTCTTTGGCTGATTTTATCTCTTCAACCGCCGCTTCAGCCGAATCCGGAACAGAATAATTATAACTCACAAAACTGATTTCTCCACTTGGAAACTTAGTTTCCAAGTGGCCGGTATCGCCGAAATATTCCACTCCCGCTTCGTCCAGATATTTTTTTGTCTGTTCCAGCCCCTCTTCGCCCTGATTGAGAATATGATTGTTCCCCAGGTTCACTAATTTTATATTATTTTCAAAAAGGACTTTTGCCACCGCCGGATCGAAGGTGAATTGAAAATTGTTTTTTTCCTCCATTGCCGTTCCGACGCTTACCGACTGGTTGTCCGTGATCGGCCCCTCCAGATTTCCGACAACAAGATCATATTCAGCCAATTTGTCCTTGACCGGTTCGAGAACGTAATTGTAGTTTCCTTTGCCGTACTTTTCAACCGCTTCCCGAATATAACGGTCAAACATGATATCCCCGACGAAAAGAATTTTCACGGGCTTGCCGTTTTCAGCGCCTGCATTTTCTGGCACTGCGGCACTTTCATCCGCATTAATATTTTTCTGCTCTTGGCTTTTGCTTTCCTTTGTTTGCTCGCCTCGCTGAGTCGAAGCGGGCTGGCGCAGATCGACATTTTGCGCGCAACCCGTCAAAAGCAACGCGCAAAGCGATAAAAAAATAACTTTAAATTTTACATTGTCATTTTGCATTTTGATTTTTGCATTTTGATTTAATGCAAGTATATATTATATCGCCTATCTCATCCGTCCTAAAAATATTTATATTCCTCTTTTTGAGCGCCCCAAGCACCGCCTCTGTTGGATGGCCGTAGGAATTGTTTTCGCTGACCGAAATAATTGCTTCCTCGGGACTGGCAGCGTCGAGAAATGCTTCGCCTGATGAATATTTCGAGCCGTGATGGGCGATTTTCAAGAAATCCACGTCAATATCTTCTCCGCTATCCAAAATTTCTTTTTCGGCGGGGGATTCGATGTCGCCGGTGAAAAGAAATGAATTTTCGCCATAATCGAGACGAGCGACGATCGAATCATTATTCGCGTCTCCTGCCGAAGCATCAATTTTTCCCTGCGGATGGATAACCTTCATTCTCACGTCTTCAAACTTCACTTCCGCCCCGCGCCATACTTCCATTGTTTCAAATTTATTATACGCAAGCAAATCTTTCCATTCTTTGTAAACTTGGGTGTCTTTTTCCGCTCCGGTCGTGAGAACTTTTCCGATTTTATAACTGCGCGCTACTTCCACCAGCCCCGCGAGATGATCTTTGTCCGGATGGGTCAAAATGACCAATTCAATCTCATCGTCGAAATAGGGCAGATATTTCCCCAGTTTCGCGAGTTCCGTTTTTCCGCTCGGCCCGCCGTCGATGAGAATTTGCCGCGTTCCTTTCTGGATCAGAATCGAATCCCCCTGCCCGACATCGAGAAAAACAACTTGTAGGTGTCCGACACCTACAAAGATTTGGTAGGAGAAATAGGCCAAGATAATCAGGAGTGCGGCAAATGTGATATAGCTGATTCTATTTTTCATCTGCCAGTGTCATAATTTTTTTATCTTTCTTTTTAAAATAATACAATATCCAAAACAATATCAAATAGCAAACTAGAATATATTTCCATCCGAAATTTTTGGCCTCAATTGAAGCCCAAGACCAACTCGCCATCCATTCAACCGCGAATAATTCGGCTTTGAGGAGAATATAGGGGATGAAGCCGACCAGCTTCCCAAGCGGCACAAATATAAACCCGGCCATCCCCGCCGCAAACCCCGTCCCCATTATATACGGAATCGCCGGCAAAATCACAAAATTGGCGATGGGGGAGACCAAAGAAATTTTTTCAAAAGAGTTGAGGATGATTGGCAGAACAAAAACCATGGCCGACATAGTGAGGATAATTGTTTCTTGAATGAGTTTCGGCGGCCTCCCCCACCAAAATTTTTCCAAAATAGGGGAGAGCTGAACAATCCCGATGGTAGCCAAAAAAGAAAGCTGGAATCCTGCATCATATCGCAAAAGCAAAGGATTGATCGCGAGCATGGCGCCGGCCGCAAGCAATATGGCGTTCGTTGAATTGGCCAGTCTCCCCTCTTTCATCGCCCAAATGACAAGGCCTCCCATAATCCCCGCTCTCACGGCCGAACTGGGCGCGCCCGTCATAAGGACGAATAACACTATCCCGATCACCGCGAAAGAAAAAACCTGCTGGCGCCAAAGGCCAAGCCAGATTCCGAGCCACATCAAAAACGCAGCCACTATTGTCACGTTATAGCCAGAAACCGCCACCGTATGAGTTATTCCCGTCCGCTGAAAGGCTTCCGACAGGTCCTTGGTCATTCTTTTGCTCCCGCCCAATAATAATCCTTTCAAATACGCTCCCTCCGGATCAGGAAAAATCGCCGAGAGCTTTTCTTCGAATTTGTTTTTAACCGCCAGGATGAAAGTATATAATTTGTTTCCCTTATTTTTCGAAACGACAGTTATTTGCGCTTTATTGCAAATCCGGTAAATTCTGTCTTTGGCGAGATACATCTGGTAGTCAAATTTAGAATCAGCGTAGTTTTTGGGTTCTTCCAGACTGCATTTTATTTTTAATTCATCGCCATATGAATACTGCGGATAAAGAGGGGCAGTGATCAATATTCGTTTTTTCTCGCCGCATAAATTATTAGTACAGTATACTGTATTACTGTACTGTTTTTCATCTTCGATTCCGACAACTATTTTTTGGTTTGTCTCGCTTATTTCCGGTTCTTTCAATACTATTCCCGTGAGTTCAACCGGACCCAGTTCTTGATTGGCCAGCCTTTTTTTAGAGTTTTCAAGTGAAAAATTTGTCCGCCATATCCCGAGAGCCAAAAATATAACCGCCGCGCTGGCGACTATGATTTTTTTATTTCTGTAATTTATGGTGAATATGAGAATTCCCGCGGCGGCAAGTGCCAAAACAATATATTTTTCAATTTGAAAAAAAGATGCGAAAAAAATACCCGCTAAAAATGCCAAGGATAAAATAAAAAAAATCCTGGATTTGGTCACGCCTTCATTATATCAAAAAAAGCAGGCCTCAACCCGCTTTTTTTCTCTCGTTATTCCTAAAGTTAAACTTTAGGAAAGGTTAAACTTTAGGAAAGGTTACTTGCAACACAAATATGCCCTACCCACCCACTGGTATGAATGGCTGCCAGAGCATCCGCCGCTTGGAGGACTGAAATAAGCTATTGGACCAATGTGAGAACAAACACCCCATCTTCCAAGATCAGCCTCTTCCTGGAAAGGTGCGGGACAGTGCAAACCGCCCCAATCACATTTTTCACCATAAGAAGCTGCTCCATTTTCATTGCAATACTGGGTATAGCATACGCCTCCCCCTCCTCCCGCCGCCCAAGCGACTTGGCCATCAATGGTCGAGGCAGATAATACATCGCCAACGGCAGGAGTCACTCCTGGTTGGGTAAATTGCAAGCCGCTTGTTTTAAGTCCTAAAACTTCTAGCACCCCGGCCTTTATCTGGGGTAATCCACTCGTATTTATCGGCGCGCCCACGTTTCCCCCGGGAGGAGTATCGGAGGGCTCCGTCCAGGCTCTGACGAACTGGACGGTTAAGCCCAGAATAAGACCGACCATCACCACTCCCGACCACCAGACGGCATTTTCGAATATTTTTTTGAGTTTGTTCTTCATGATATTTTATCTTAATATTTATTATTTTCTCATTTGCTCGAGTTTTTCAAATTCCGCCCGGATCTGTTCGGGAGTGGGAGGGGTTGCGTTGGATTCATTTTTTTGTTTTTCTAATTTTTCAAATTCGGCTTGGATTTCTTCGGAAGTGGGTTCTTTCGAGTTGGAGCTTTTTCGCATCTCTTCCAGCTTTTCGAATTCTTTTTGGATTTTTGCCTGCTGGGATGTCCGAGGAAGATTGGCCGGAATCTTTGCGGGATTGTTTTTGTTGATCAAAGGAACTGCCACAATCGCCAAAACAGCCAGAAACAACGCGACGGATCCGACAAGGATTATTTTCTTGAGATGATTGGGCGGTTCATAGAGCATTTTGTTTTTTTCTTTTTTTGCTCAAAAGAAACCTATGATGATATTCTAACATATAAAGCCATTCCCTGCAAACACGCGAGGGTTAGGAGTTATCCACAGGTGGTTTTGACGAAGGCTAAGCATTCGTCAGCTGATTTCAACAAGCTTCACCCGGGTGGATTTTCCTCCGATGATGCTTATGGAACTTTTAGGCACGTTGAAATGATCAGCCAAGAGTTTGATCACAGCAACGTTCGCTTTTCCTTTTTCCGGCACCGCCGTCACTTTCACTATATATTCGCCTTCGGAAATTTTCAGGACTTCGTTTTTCCCCGCCCGCGGGGTAACCCGAACATAGATTCTCATAAATTACCTACCAACATTCAATGTTGGTATACTAACATTGAATGTTGGGATAAATATATTTTTTCGCCTCTGACGATACATGAATATTTCCCTTGTAATCCAAGAAAATCGCCGCGATTTTGTTTTTCTCCGCAAATTCCAGGCCTTTTTCTTTTCCCATTAGAACTAAAACCTTTGCTCGGCCATCGGAATTTTCTGTATTTTCAGCAATTACAGTCACGGTCCGAAGCTCATACGAAAATTCATTTGGATTTTTGGGATTCACCAGATGATGAAATTTTCTGCCTCTTATCTGCCATTTTTTCCGGATGATTCCGGAAGTCGCAACGCCCCGATCAGCAATTTCCAGCATCATTTTTTCTTTTGGCACCCCTTCAATTTCGATAAGCCATTTTCCGTCTTCCCTGTTTTTCCCGGATGCGAACATGTCTCCGCCCGCGTCAACCAGAAAATTTTTCCAGCCTTGGTTTTTCAGATACTTCTCCGCCTGATCAACAATATAACCTTTCGCAATGCCGGAAAAGTCCATTCTCTTTTTGAATAATATCGCATCGCCCTTCACTTCCAAATCGTTTTCAAGTTCATTCCCTATTTTTGAAAAAGTTTTCGGGAGATCTGCTTTTTCGAAATTGGCCTGGTGAAAATATTTGTCATATCCAATTTTTTCCAGGATTCCGATAATCCTGGGATCATATAGTCCCCCGCTGATTTTGTTGTAGTGCAGTGCGCGCGAGGCCAAATACAAAATATCCGGCGAGGCTTTTTGGAACGGGCCGAGATTTTCGTTCAGTTGGCTAAGCTCGCTGTCGGAATTGAAGCGACAAAAAATTCTTTGCTTGGTGCGAAAAAGATTTTCCATTCCGCCGACATCTTTTCTCGCCCTTTTCGCCTCGTCTTCACCGTTAGCAACAATACGAATATTTATATCCGTTCCCAGAGCGCGAAAATTGGATTTCTCTTCGGATTTCATAGCGAATAGACTTATATTCCTTTACCCTAGAGCTGAGCTCTAGGGTAAAGGCTAGTTTATCTTGTCTTTTATTTCCTGTTTGATTTTGTCGTCAATTTGGTCCGGGAGAACGTCGCCGGATGGATTGTGCTTTGACGCTTCGCGATAAATGATATTTTTTGCTTTCTGCGCCGCTTTTTTCAAAAAGTCTTTTTCCGGCTTGTTTATGTTGATTGAAAACGGAGAAAAGTTCACGGAAAAAATCCCGCCCAGAAAGGCGAATAATACGGCGACAAATATTATAAATATAAAAAGTTTTTTAAACACTATAATATGTGCTGAATGAATTACATAATTCCTAATTCCTAATGTCTAATTTCCAATAAAATGCAAAATGCCTAATTCCAAAATTTTAGTATTGGACATTTATTTATTGGATTTTTTAGAAATTGGGAATCAGAAATTGGAAATTGCTATCGCACTTCCACTTTCCCAAAATACTTTTCGATATTTTTCGCTATTTTTTCCAAGTCCATTCTTTTGCCTTTCGTTTTTTTCTTGAGACGCGGATCAAGAATTTTTCCTTTGTCTTCAAACGCCTGCAAAACATATTTTTTCGCGCCTTCAAGCCACTTCCTAATACTCGCAAAATCGCTTTCTTTGTGCAAGCCAGGAACAACGGTAGTTCGAAATTCATAGTCAATTCCCGAATTTCGAATCAGATCAACGCTCAACCTAATACGCTCCAGATCTATTTTCGAATTCGCTGTCTTTTTATAACCTTCGAGGCTGTTCTTGATATCCATAGCCACAAAATCAAGCAATTTTTTGTCATATAAAAGCCTCAAAATATCCGGGCGGGAGCCGTTTGTGTCAAGCTTCACTTTGAATCCCAAGTCTTTAATTTTTCTAATAAATGGGATTATGTCCGGCTGAATAGTCGGCTCTCCACCTGTGATACAGACGCCCTCTAGCTTTCCTTTGCGCTGTTTTAGAAATTTAAAAAAGTCTCTTTCCATGACATTGGAAAGTGGAAATTGGAAATTGGAAATTATCAACTCAGGGTTGTGGCAAAAGGGACAGCGAAAATTGCAACCCACAGTAAAAACCGTCGCGGCGATATGGCCGGGAAAATCTATGAGAGTCAGTTTTTGCAATCCTCCGAGAATCATAAATTAAAAAATTCTAAGAAACAAACTATACAAAATACCAAACAAACACACAGTTTTCAAACCCTACAAAACACAAAAGTTTGATTTTTTGTGATTTGTTATATTTGTGCTTTGTTTGGCATTTTGTGGCTTTGTATAGTTTGTATCTTTTATCCGACCACAAACTCTTTCCGGTCTCCATATTCCGTCGCTTTGCCCTTGTTCCATTGTTCCACAGGGCGAATATAGCCGACGATTCGGGAATAGACCTCGCATTTTTGCTCCACGACGCATTTGGGGCAAAGCTGGTGCTCTCCGATCAGGTATCCGTGCGAAGGACAGATGCTGAAAGTCGGAGATAAGGTAAAATAAGGAAGAGCGTATTTTTCCGAAATGGTCTTCACCAGCTTTTTCGTCGTTTCGGCGTCCTGAATCCGCTCGCCCATAAATCCATGAAGAACCGTTCCGCCGGTGTATTTCGTCTGAAGAGATTCCTGGAGATCAAGGGCTTCGAAAAAATCCTCGGTATGATTCACCGGAAGCTGGGTGGAATTCGTGTAGTAGGGTTCAATTTTTTCATTTTCTCCGACCTGGCCGTTGGCAAAAATCATGTCGGGGTATTTCTTGCGGTCTTTTATGGCCAGCCTATAGGAAGTTCCTTCGCCAGGAGTCGCCTCAAGATTGTATAAATTTCCGGTTTCTTCCTGGTATTTTATAAGCTTATTCCTCATATAAACCAGGACTTCTTCGGCGAATTTGACTCCTTTTTCCGTCGCCGTGGTCTCGCCCATGAAATTTTTGAGGGCTTCGTTCATTCCAATCACTCCAATTGTCGAGAAATGGTTCGCCCAGTAGTTCCCCCGGCGCTTATAGATATTGTCCAGATAAAATCTCGCGTAAGGATAAAGCCCTTTTTTCATGAAGCTGTCGATGATTTTCCTTTTCGTTTCGAGACTTTCTTTGGCAAGGTCCATTATCTTGTCCAGCCGGGCAAAGAAATCTTTTCTCTCTGCCCGTCCTGTGGCGCGGCCTTTCTGACCTTTTGCTTGGTTTTTTGACAAATATCCGATTCGAGCCAGATTAATTGTCACTACCCCGATTGAACCGGTAAGCGGATTGGCTCCGAAAAGCCCTCCGCCGCGCTTGTGAAGCTCGCGGTTATCGATCCTGAGGCGGCAGCACATGGAGCGCGCGTCGTCGGGATCCATGTCCGAGTTGATGAAGTTGGCAAAATAAGGAATGCCGTATTTCGCCGTCATCTCCCAGACCGGTTTCAGATTTTCGTCGTTCCAGTCAAAATCGCGGGTGATGTTATAGGTTGGAATGGGAAAAGTGAAAACCCGTCCGCTGGCATCCCCTTCCGCCATCACTTCCGCGAAAGCCCGGTTGATCATGTTCATCTCTTCCTGGAATTCTCCGTACTTTTCCTTCTGCGGCACGCCTCCGACAATCACCGATTCTTCGATCATATTCTTCGGAGGGACGATATCCAGGGTTATGTTCGTAAAGGGAGTCTGGAACCCGACCCGGGTGGGAACGTTGACATTGAAAACAAATTCCTGCATGCATTGTTTGACCTCCTTGAAGGAAAGTCCGTCGTACCTGACAAACGGGGCCAGAAGCGTGTCGAAATTCGAAAAAGCCTCCGCGCCGGCCACTTCTCCCTGGAGCGTGTAGAAAAAATTTACCATCTGTCCGATAGCCGTCCTCAAATGCTTGGGTGGTTTGCAGGCAATTTTTCCCGGAACACCGGTGAAACCCCGTCGGAGAAGATCCTGAAGGTCCCAGCCGCAGCAATATACAGCGATCTTGTCGAGATCATGGATGTGAAAGTCGCCTTCGTCGTGTGCGTCGCGGATCGCCTTGGAATATACCCGGTTGAGCCAATATTTCGAGCTGACAATGGAAGAAATATAATTATTGAGCCCCTGCAGGGAATAAGCCATATTGGCGTTTTCCTTGACCTGCCAGTCGATTTCCTGAATATATTTATCCACCAGATCGACTGCTTCTTTCAAGGCTTCTTCTGATTCGCGGATTTTGCGGTGCTGCTCGCGATAGAGGATATAGGCCTTGGCTGTTTCCTCGAAATCCAGGATCATAAGAACCCTTTCTACGAGATCCTGAATTTCTTCGATTTCGGGAACATTTCCCTTTTTGAAGTTTTTGTTGAGAAGCTGGACGACTTTCGAAGAAACTTTTTTGGCTTCCGCTTCTTTTCCTTCTCCTGTTTCCGCGAAAGCTTTGAGCACAGCCTTCGTGATTTTTTCCTGCTCAAATTTGACGACCCGCCCGTCGCGCTTCACCACGCGGTCGACCCGGTTTTTGAATTCCCCCGCCCCTTTTTTGACCATTTTCTGGCCTTTTTTTACCGCAATCATTTTTTTGTTTTCACCCCAAATTAATTAAGAATTTAGAATTGTGAATTTTGAATTGGGAATAGGAAGATCGAATTAAGAATCCAGAGTTCTTCGAGATAAATTTTTCTAAATTCTATATTCTTGATTCCCATTCACAATTCACATTTCTCTATTCTCAATTCTGCGACAATTTCTCTGCTTCTTTTTTGAAGCTCTCGGCGCTGCCAAAGGATTTATAAACCGAAGCAAAGCGCAGATAGGCTACGTCATCGGCCGTTTTCAGTTTTTCGAGTACCAAACCTCCTATTTCCTTCGAGGATATTTCGCAATTCCCTTTTTGGTGCAGTCTATATTCAATCTCATCAACCATTTCGTCAATTTTTTTGTCGTCTACCGGCCTTTTCTCAAGCGCTTTTTTGAAGCCCATTTCAAGCTTTTCCCTTTTATAATCTTCCTTCCGACCATCTTTCTTCACGACGACAAAATTGAGAAGTTCCAATTGTTCATACGTACTGAAGCGCTTCCGGCATTTCAAACATTCCCGCCGGCGCCGGATCACTTTTCCATCGCCGGATTCCCGCGAGTCAATCACTTTTGTTTCGGGATGGGAACAGAAAGGACAAACCATACAAATAATTCAAAAATCAAAATTTTTGTGTCCCGCAAGCAGGACGATCTTTTTTGTTTAAATTTTGAGAATTAATAAGGGATATCCGCAAGGACCCCTTTTTACACTATATCTTGTGTTTGTAGTACAAATTTTATCACAATTTAAAAAAGCCTGTCAAGAGGCTTTTTTACGGGAAAATTCCAGGTTATCCACAATTCAACATGCCAAACCCTGTGAAGCCATCGCATTCCTGATTCAACGGTGCTATCTTATTTTTTCATTTTTCTGCGGATAAAAGCCGGGATTTCAAGCTCTTCGTCCTCATCTTCCCCAATTGAGCTCACTTTTGATTCAAAACTTATTTTTCTTTTCGGCTTTGGGGCGACTTTTTCTTCAATGATATACTTTGATTTTTCTTCTCCGATTCCAAAATCCGTCAAAGCCTCTTCCCCGAGAGTTGTTTTTTTCGTTTCTTGAATAGGGCTCCTTGCAGCCACACTTGTTGGGGTGACGACAGCAGCAGAAGATTCGCCCACAGCATCCGAATCAAAGCCGGCAGCGATAACTGTGAGATTCAACTCTCCTTTTTTCGCTGATTCATCAATCGTTGCTCCGAAAATAACTTTGGCGTTTGGATCAATGCTTTCAGTGATGATATTGGCCGCTTCGTTTATTTCAAGCATTGTCATATCCGGTCCACCATGGACATTGAAGAGGATTCCCTTGGCACCGTCAATCGAAAATTCAAGAAGCGGGCTGTTGATAGCCATTTTGGCCGCTTGAGCCGCCCTGTTCTCGCCACTGGCAGTCCCGATTCCCATGAGGGCGCTTCCGGCATCTTGAAGAACCGTCCTAACGTCGGCAAAATCAACATTCACTATTCCAGGTTTGGTAATAAGATCCGAGATGCCCTGAACGCCTTGCCGCAATACATCATCAACGACCCTAAAAGCATTTACCAAGGTTGTTTTCCGGTCAATAATTTGAAGAAGTCGATCATTGGGAATGACAATCAGCGCGTCTACCCTGTCCTTCAGATTTTCCATTCCTTCTAAAGCGATGGCTTTTCTCTGGGCTCCCTCAAAGCCGAAAGGTTTCGTGACAACGGCGATGGTTAGCGCGCCAGCTTCTTTTGCCGCTTCAGCCACAATCGGAGAGGCTCCGGTTCCGGTTCCTCCGCCCAAGCCGCAAGTGACAAAAACCATGTCGGCCCCTTTCAAGACCTCGTGAATCTCGTCACGGTTCTCTTCAGCAGCTTGGCGACCGATTTCCGGATTCATTCCAGCTCCAAGACCTTTGGTAAGATTTTTCCCAATATGTATTTTATCCGATGCCTTCGAATGGTGCAGGGCCTGGGCATCGGTGTTTATCGCCACAAATTCCACTCCCTTGAGCTTGCATTCGATCATCCGGCTGATTGCATTGGTGCCTGATCCGCCAACGCCGACTACTTTGATTCGGGCAAATGTTTCTACGTCTGGTTTTACTTCGGCCATAAAGTTATTTTATAAAGACTAAACAAGCCATAATAAGCTAGTAAAACAATGTAGCATAGGCTTGTTTTAGGTGTCAAGAACTTAACAAACTTAAAACTCAAAACTGAGAGCGAAAAGCCACGGCGTAAAAACTAAACTGACTTTGTATTCAGTTTTGAGCGGTAGCTTTGGCCTGGCGCTTTTCGTTTTGAGCTTAAATTTATTTTTTGATTTTGTTTTTATTCTATCCCGAAAAAATTGAAAATAAAAGAAAAATCACGGTAAAAATTTTTTGAGCCATCCTCTCATTTTATCCACCGTGTGGCCGATCTTCGGAAGGCCGTCAATCGCCGGCAACTTTGTGCGGTAGGCATTTGGCGAGCTCATTGCCGCTTCTTCGGCTCCCCAAAGAGCCAGGCCCACGGCTGTCACAAATCCCGGCTCGTCAACTTTGTCAACTATCCCACTTAGCTCCATGGGAAAACCGGTTTGAGCCGGCAAGCGCAGAATTTTTTTAGCAAGATCCACCACTCCGGGAAGTTTGGCTCCGCCTCCGACAATAACCGCTCCCGCCGGAAGCATTCCCGAGCGGCCGGTCTTCCGAAGCTCCTTGTCAATCATTGTGAAAATCTCTTCCAGCCGCGCTTCGACAATCTCTGCGACATGATGGCGCGAAATTTCCCCTTCTTCGTTTTGGTCGATTTCAGACAGGCTTATCTGGTCTTTTTTTCCAATTTCATCCGGAAGAGCGGACCCATAATTCACTTTCACTTTTTCGGCAACATCAATTGAAGTGCGAAGGCCGATTGCGATATCGTTTGTGATGTGGCTGCTTCCGATCGAAACTACTCCAATCTGAACCAGATCTCCTTCTTCATAAACCGCAAAACTGGTTGTTCCTCCGCCCAAGTCCACCAGAATCGCCCCCAGTTCTTTCTGTCTCTTATTGAGAGCCGCTTTCGAAGCTGCCAAAGCCGAAAAAACCATATCTTCGACTTCAACCCCGGCCTGATAGATGCACTTGGAAAGATTTTTTACGACGGGAGAGGATCCGAGGACCAGCATCGCGTTCACTTCAAGCCTGATTCCGTTCATCCCAAGCGGATCCTTGATGCCTTTTTGTTCATCCACGGAAAAATAACGCGGAATCACGTGAATTATTTCGGTGTTCGAAGGAAGCGAAATTGTTTCCGCCGCCGTAAGAGACCGCATGATATCGTCCCCGGTAATCTCCCCATCCGCTTTAGCGATAGCCACCACCCCTTGGCTTTCCTGATATTTGATATGGTTGCCGCCAATGCTCACAATAGCTTTTCCGACCGGAATCCCCGACGTGCGTTCGGCATTTTTCACCGCCTCGCTGATCGATTTCACTGTTTCCTCGACATCGGCCACTACTCCCCGGCGTATGCCAAAAGAAGAAGCTGTGCCAACTCCCATTACGCGAAGCTTTTCCTCTTCTTCAAATTTTTGGAGAATCACGGCCCGGACATTCGAAGATCCGACATCAAGACCGATTATGGTTGTTCCTTTGCTCATGAAATATACCAAAATTATACAGGAAAACTCAAATCACTGCAAAAATAAGTCCTTTATATAAGGGTAGAAAATTATCGTCCCGATGACAACCGCACCGATGGAAGCAATAAGCACCGCCGCGGCCATAACATCCTTTATCAGCTGGGCATAGGGATGCATCCGGGGCTTCAGAATATCCACTACCCTCTCAAGGATGGTGTTGATGAGTTCCACCGCTAAGACAGAAAAAATAACGAGGAAGAGAGCCACTTTTTGCCAATCCCGAATTTCGAAAATGAGCATCAAGATAACAATGAAAATAGCAATCAGGATTTCAAGCTGAAAGTTCTGCTCGTTTTTGAGAACATATTTGAGTCCCCGAAAAGCGTGCTGAAAACTGCGATATAATTTTCTGAGATTATCCACGTTGAAAATTTAAAATGCAAAAATCAAAAATAAAAATGACAATTCAAAATGTAAAATTAGTAAATTTCAAAATAATCTTTGGCATTTGTTAATTTTGAACTTTACATTGTCATTTTGCATTTTGATATTTGAATTTTGAACTAACTGTGTCTTGCAACTCATACATCTTCTTCCCATGCCGGAATCCCAAAAGATGCAAAACGCCGTGCGACAAAACAAAAGCGAGTTCTTTCCTGAAAGACACTTTGTTCTCCTTGGCTGATTTCTCAATCAACTCCGGGCACAAAAACAATTCGCCTTCTCCCTTTCCTTTATTATACCCTAAAGAATAATCGAAGGAAAGTATGTCTGTCGCTTTGTCAATTTTCCGGTATTTTCGGTTCATTTCCCGAATTTGAACCTTGTCCAAAAAAACAACTGAAACAGAAAAAGCCGCTGCCTTTTTTCCGGAAGCGGTCAGCGTTTTTCTCACGACCTTTTCGACAAAAGATTTTTCGATTCTTTTTTTTGTTTTGCGGAAAATTTCGATTTCCATTAGCTAGGATTGAGGCGAAGAAAGTTTTTCATCAATGATTTTTTTGACGAGACTGCCATCGGCTTTGTCCTGAAGTGCTTTCATTACCGCGCCCATCAGCTTCCCGAAGCCGGACTTATCAGAAACTCCAAGCTCCCCAGCCTTCGCCTCGATAATTTTTCTCACCTCGTTTTCTCCCATTTGGGCCGGAAGGTAGTTTTCCAAAACAGCCAGCTCTTTTTTTTCTTTTTCGGCGAGCTCCGTTCGGCCGCCTTTTTCATATTGGCCGATTGAATCTTTTCTTTGCCTCGTCTGGCGTTTCAGCACCGAAATGATATCTTCGTCGGGAAGATATTTTTCGCCTTGCGCCTTTTTTTCGATCTGAAAATTTTTGATCGCTGAAATCAGGAAGCGCAAAACTCCCGCCTTTTCCTTTTCACCGGATTTGAGTGCCGACCTGAGATCAGCTTCGATTTGTTCGTGCAAAATCATAACATATGGAACCCGTAACACGCGCAAGAAAAAAAATATTTTTTCTCGGGTCATGTTTCGCGCGGCAAGTAATGTTATTTTTATCCTTCCATTTTTCTCTTCACTCTCTTGAGCGATTCCTCATCAAATTTGCCCATTTTCTTGAGCTTATCTACTTCCTTTTTCACTTTTGCCCGATATTGGGCAGATTCCCTTGTTTGCCGCCGACTTTTCGGTTTGGCATAAAATCTTCCCTTCCTGGCCGAAAGCAAAACGCCGCTCTGCTGAACGCGGCGGGAAAAGCGCCTGATCAGCGCTTCGGATGTTTCCCGGTCCTTCTTTTTTACTTCAATCATAAAAATACCTCCCCTCTAAATTGGTTCTATTGATTCTCTCAACTTCGCTCCTCCGATGAGATGGAGATGAATGTGTCTTACTTCCTGCCCCCCATATTCTCCGACGCGAAAGAGCAGCTTATATCCGTTTTTTGAAATTTTCAGATCCTCAGCGATTTTTTTGGCAACCAGGATCATCCGGCCCATCAGTTTTTCGTCTTTTTCCGAAATATCCGCGACGCTTTCGATATGTTTTTTGGGTATCACCAAAACATGCACCGGAGCAATCGGACGCGCATCGCGGAAAGCGACGACGAGATCGTCTTCATAGAGAAATTCAGTGGGAATTTCACGGCTAACTATTTTGCAAAAAATACACATAAGTTATTTCTTCAGCCTCCTCTTTATCTCATCTATTACTTTCCCGGCGTCAATAATTTCCTGATTGCCGCTCGCCATGTCTTTCACAATCACCGTCTGGTCAATTGCTTCCTTTTGGCCGAGGATAAGCGTGATCTCAACGCCGAGGCGATCCGCCACTTTGAGCTGGGATTTGAGACTGCCTCTTCCAAAACTCTCTGCCACCCTGATCCCCGAGCGTTCCAGCCCTTCGAACATCTTAAGGCTTTTTTTCTTCGCAAAAACTCCAAGTTGCGCCAAAAAAACTCGCGGTTTCGGCTCTTTGTATATCCTGGCTCCCAGTTTTTTCATTTCGGCCGCCAGCCGGTCAAGACCCAGGCTGAAACCCACCGCCGGAGTATTTTCTCCTCCCAGCATTTTCACTAACCCATCATACCTGCCGCCGCCGCCAAGAGCATTTTTTCTTTTTTCTTCACCGCTTTCCGAAACGGACATGAATTCAAAAACCGTTTTCGTATAATAATCAAGCCCCCTCACGAGATTCGAATCCAGTTCGAACGGAATTTCGAGCTCCTCAAGATATTCCAGAAGCTCTTTGAAATGTGTCCGACATTCTTCACAAAGATGGTCTATCGACTGGGGCGCGCTTGCCCTCACTTGGACGCATTTGTCCTCTTTGCAATCCAGAATCCGGAGAGGATTCGTTTCCAGCCTTCGCTTGCAATCTATGCAAAGTTTTTGTTTTTTCGATTCAAAATAATGAATAAGAAGGTTCCGGTAGCTTTTTCGGCACGAGGGACAGCCGATGCTATTGACATTGACCCGGACGTTTTTTATCCCAAGCTGATAGATCACCCGCCAGCCCATCTGGATCATTTGGGCGTCTATGACCGGATCCTGTTCCCCCAAGGCTTCACACCCGAACTGGAAAAATTCCCGGAATCTTCCTTCCTGCGGACGGTCGTAGCGATAGCAGGGGCCAGTGTAGTACAGTTTCACGGGCTTGGGAGACACATGCATGCCATGCTGTATATAGGCCCGGGCGATTCCGGCTGTGAATTCGGGCCGGAGCGACACTTTTTCGCCCCCTTTGGTCGAGAAAGAATACATTTCTTTGTCGATAATGTCCGTTCCCTCTCCGATGCTCCTTGAAAAAATGTTGGTGAATTCCACCAATGGAACATCAATCCGCCGATAACCGAAATCGGCCGCCGCTTTTTCGCTCACCCGCCGGACTTGCTGCCAATAAATCTGGTCAGCAGGCAAAATATCCCTCATCCCGCGCGGAGACTGGAGAAGCAGCTCTTCCTTCTCCGGTTTTGCAGCTTTTATCTTCCGTATTGATTTTTTCGAGATTTTTTTCTGGCGAGGCATTATTTTGAATTTAGAATTGAGAATTTTGAATTGTGAATGGGAATATGGAATGAAGAATGTAGAATTATTTTAACTCAGAATTCTAAATTCTAGATTCTCATTCTCAATTCCAAATTCCAAATTCACAATTCTAAAAAAGCTGCGCTTTTTTGAAAGGCCAAGCCCGGAGAAGCACTTTTCCGACCACATCCTTCTCAGGCACCGGCCCCCAGGAACGGGAATCAGAGCTGTAGTTCCGGTTGTCACCCAGCACGAAATATTCCGTTCCAGAAAGCAGGACGGACTGATCTCCGGAAGTTTCAACGCTCGGGGGAAGATACATGCTTTCGTCGAGAACAAATCCCTCCGGATTTTGGGAGTTATATATCGTCACATTTTTATCCCTGATTTCAATTTTCTCTCCCGGAAGGCCGATGACGCGCTTGATATAATACACTGACGGATTTTTCGGATAGCGGAAAACGACGACATCCCCGCGCCGGAATTCCTTAAAGGATTTCACGGTGAAAAGATTGATTCCCTTTTCGCCGTACGCGAATCCGACATTGGTTGTTTTGTATCCCAATTCATTGATAATGAGATATTCCTTGTCTTCAAAATTCGGCTCCATAGATGCTCCCTGCACAAAAAATGGCTGGATCAGAAACACCCTCAAAGGGACGATGATTACAATTACCCAAAATACCATTTTCACGAGTTCCCAGATTATTCCGCCGACTCCGGATTCTTCCGGTTGTGAGTTGTTTTTTTCTTCAATCATATCCTAATTTTACGCAAAAAGTAACAAAACTTGCTGATTTTTCGCAGTTTCAATGGAATAATAGCAGAAATTTTCAGCTGTGGCAAGCCCGGTAGCAGAAATTTGACCGATAATAATGATTAAACAAGATATGTCACACGCGTAATTATTATAACGTTCATTTAAATATTATTTTTTGGCCATATCCTGAGTCAAATTTTCACTACCGGGCAAGCTTGGTGTATACTATCATTATGCTAATTGAGAAAAACAACTTTCACGAGAGTCTTCCCCGCCGGCGAAAGGGCCGTTTTTTCTTTTGGCTTGTTGTCGCTTTGATATTTCTTGGAGTCGCTTTTTTGGCATCCGTGGCGTTTGCCTTTAAATTCTATTCCACAAGCAAGAAAGTTATCACCCGGGACGCGCCGGAGTCTTTTTTGGGAAGCATCCAGGATATTGCGTCCTCTCAAAAAAAAATATTGCGCGGAGAAAAAGACGGGCGGATCAATGTCCTTCTCCTCGGCCTTGCCGGCGAAAATTATCCCGGGGAAAATCTCACTGACTCGATCATCATAGCGAGCATCAACCCGAAAACCTACCAAACCGCTATGCTTTCTATTCCGCGGGATTTATACGTAAATATTCCGGATACCAATTCTTATACAAAGATCAACGCCCTTTACGCCCGCGGACAGGGCAGGCGCGGAAACGCGTCGGAAGGAATCAATGATTTGAAATCAGCTCTTTCGGAAATAACCGGGCTTCCCATTCACTATTTCATCGCGCTTGATTTCGATGGATTCAGGAAAGTGATTGACGAGATGGGCGGAGTGAAAATTCAAGTTCCGAAAGATCTGCACGATGAACGCTATCCGGGACCGAATTTCAGCTACCAAATTTTTGATATCAAGCAAGGCCTCCAGGTGCTTGACGGAGAGACAGCCCTGAAATATGCCCGCACCCGTCACAACGAAGAGGGTGATTTTGGCCGGGCGTTCCGCCAGCAGCTCATTTTGAAAGCAGCGAGGCAAAAAGCTTTTTCCATTGAGACGCTCGTCAATGTTCCAGCCATAAACAAAATTTTGAACATTCTCGGCGACCACTTGCGAACCGACATACCGCTTGATGAACTGGAGACATTCTTGGATCTTTCCAGAAAAATTGACTCTCATCTCACAATCAACAAAGTGTTGGACGCGGGAAAATCAGACAGCCTGATGGCTGTCTCGCATGTGTTTCTCGGACACGTCAGGGCATTCATCCTCATTCCGCGCACGGGAAAATATGATGAGATTCAGGAGCTAGCCAAAGATATTTTCAATCTGGATCTCATCGAGCGAAAAAAAAGGGAAATAAATAACGAGGAGGCGCGTGTGGCGATAATAAATCGAAGCGGTTTGGCCAATCTTGAAAAAAAATTATCAAGTCTTCTTGAAAAAATGGGTTATTCCGTTCAAACCGCCGCTTCGAGCAAAAAAATGGGCACCCGTCCCCAAACATCTGATGTTGGGAGCGCAAACAATTCGGTTATTTATGATATTTCAAAAACCAAGCCCTTTTCCCTCGAGGACCTCGCCAAAAAATTCTCGGCCGAAATTTCGCAAAATCCGCCCGCCGACCTTTCCGCCCAGTGCCGAAATACTGACCTTTGCCTTGTCGCCGGGTCAGACCTCACTGAAAATGTTGGCTACGAGGAAAATACTATTGAAGAGCTCGAGGAGGGTTATGACAAGCAAACTGTTGATGAGAGAGAATATATCGAACTGTTGAAGAAAGGGAGCAGCGCCAGGTTTTAATTTGTTTTTGAAAATATATGAAGACAATTCTGATCGCCGGTCTTGGAAATCCCGGGAAAAAATATGAAAAAACCCGCCACAATTCCGGGTTTCTGTTCGCAGACTATTTTTTTGAAAATTTTCGCGAAGAATTCAAGTTTTCGGATTGGGAAGAAAAGAAAAAAATTAAATCTTTGGTTTCCGCAGGAAAATATGGCGAGAATAATATTATCCTCGCAAAACCGCAGACTTTCATGAATCTTTCCGGCGAGGCTCTTTCCGCAGCAAAAAAATATTTTATTCGAGGTTTCACCTCGAATAGCCTGATTGTCGTGCACGATGAAATTGATTTGCCCCTGGGAAGTTTCAGAATTTCGGCTGATTCCTCCTCGGCTGGCCATAAGGGTGTGCAGAATATTATTGATATACTCGGAACAAAAAATTTCACAAGATTACGGATCGGAGTTGACAACCGCGGGGATAAGGAGATTGCCACCGAAAAATACGTGCTTGGGAAATTTCTGCCAGCGGAGTTGAAACTGGCTAACAAAGTAATTTCAGAATCTTCTGAAGAAATAAAACAACTTATCTCAAATTCATAAAATATCTAATTACTAATTTCTAATAATATTTCCAATGCTAAAATTTGAGATTTGGGAATTGGAATTATATTAGAAATTTGATATTGGGAATTAGATATTTTTTGGGGCATAAACTTTCCAAAAATAAAAAGCCCGCCATGAGCTTTATATTCAAATTATCACAAACCGCCCCTTATGTTTTCTGTCCCGCCCAAAAGCGCTGGATTCGCCTACATTTGCAGGCTATCCAAACTTACCGACGATGCTTAAGGAGGGGTCACACCGCCTGACTTTCAGGCAGGACAGAAAACACAGCGTTGCTTTATATCAGCCTTTTTTTGAGTGAAGTCTTTCGTTTGAGGATTATTCACTGCGATAGATTATTATAGCAGAACCATGGAATTTGTCAACACCGCGCTCCATACAAAAACCCACCGCCCAAAAGCGGTGGATTTAATTCCTTAAGCTTAATTCCTTAAGTTAAACTTTAGGAATCACCTTAATCAAGGAAAATTTCTTGGTCCTGCTTTCTATCCTGGAAATCCAATATGTTTTCTTTTGCGTATTCTTCAAAATCTTTACCGCCTCTAAAATGTTCGGAAAAAATGCTATTTTTGACAAGATCGCTTTTCTTTACACCTGCATGATCCGCAAAACTGCACCACGGATAATTTTTCGCAGGACTCACTTTATGAATTTCACTGTTGCAACTTGTATAAACCGCCATGCGCAGCAGAAGCCCGGTTGATGAAATATGCGACGACTTGAATGTTCCCTGAAACAATGACCCGTCCCGCTGATACTTTTTGTTGAAATATTTCGTATAACTGGTTCCCAATTTTTGCAAAAATCTTTCAATCCCCTTTTCGACATTCTGCTTCAAAACAAAATGATAGTGATTCGACATCAAGCAATAGCTAATAATATCAACGAGATATTCTTTCTTCCTAAAGTTAAGCTTTAGGAAGTCGTCCAGGTTTGCACTCTTCACGCATCTCTGATAATCGCGCCATCTAATCATCAGGCCATCTTTCTCGTCGTTCAGGAGATTCATCGACAATAGAAAACGGAAATAATCACGATCATCTGAAAATACTTCGCGTTTATCCACGCCGCGATTATAAATATGATAATACTCGTGATTTACCAAAGGCTTCTTTCTCATGTCTTTTTTTCCTAAAGTTTAACTTAAGGATAACAAATTTTTTAAGGATATGCAAAGAACGAGCACTACACTCGTTCTTCTTGACTTCCTTAAGTTAAACTTTAGGAATGGTTCAACTTTAGGAAGGGTTAGTGAAGCTCTATGTTGGGAAGCGGTAGCACTAAAACTCTACTCGGAACACACATACGCCTCACCAAGATTGTGGACGAGCCACTGACTGTTGAGGCAACCACCCCCTGGCGGACGAAACAGGAAGTAGGTGGTGTGGCTGCAGGCGCCCCAGGAACCGAGGTCATATATCTGCGTAAATTTAGCGTCGGGGCAATGCCCTTGCGCACCTCCATGGTCAGTGCATATATTAGGTGGCGTAGGCAGGGCATCGGAAGAAAGATTGCAGTAGTAGGTAAAAGATGCTCCCCCCCCGCTCGCCACCGCCGCTTCAATCGCCCGCTGGGTAGGGTCGCCCACGGTCTGGGTTCCGACGGAGCGGACGGCTTTGATCGAGTCAACAGTTTCGGTTCCATCTGTGATCACTTCTCCGTTTTCATCGAGAAAATAGAGGTTGCAACCCGGAAAGGGACAAGTGACGCCATCAGCTATATTCAAGTCACCAAAGGCTATGGCGATGGCGATATCGCCTTCCGCACTGGCAATTCTATTGAGCGCCCATTCCACTCCGGAATCGGCGTTGAAGAAGGAACCAACAGAGCTTTTGGTTTTCCCGCTCATTTTCTGCTCCATGACGGTTATGTAGGAAAGGCTCACTACCATGGAAAGAACCACGAAAAGAAGAATGGTGGTGAGAAGAAGGGCGGAGCCCCGCCGCACGGCGGGCAGGCTTTTTTTGGTTTTTGGCATAGTTTTTATTTTATTTATTAGTAAGTGGTTTTCAGCAAGGTCAAATTAAAAATTAAAAAGTAAAAATGAAAAATTTTGGTATCCCGCCACGGCGGGATGTTTTTTTATTTTATTTTTTTCAATAATCCTTTTGAGGATTCTTCTAAAGTTTTCCTAAGCGACTTAAGTTCCGCATCCGAAAATTTTCACACTCCCATTATACTGTATCTTCGAAAAGGCAACAAGACATGGTCCCGGAATTGAATCTTCTTTGGCTTTAGCGTATATTTAGAACTATGGAGGAAAATATAAGAGAATTGATTTTTTTTCACGCTTTTTCCTGCATCGGCGGGTTCGGGCCGCAGAAGTTCAAAAAACTCCTGGCGCATTTTGGAACGCTCGAGCGGGCTTGGAGCGCCGGGCGAGAAGATTTGCTCGCTTCCGGCATCGGACCGACGGCCACCAAAAATTTTCTGGAAAAAAGAGTCGGTATGGCGCCCGAAAAGCTTTTTTCAGAGCTTGAAAAAGAAAGTGTCGGCATCATCACCCCGAGCAGCCAATTCTATCCTCCCCAGCTCAAAGAAATCCCTTCTGCTCCGGCTGTTATATATGGAAGAGGAAATTTGGAAATTCTCAAAAACAAATCCATTGCCGTCGTCGGCTCGCGCAAATTCACTGAATACGGCCAAAGAACGACTCAGAATCTGTGCCGCGATCTGGTCCGCGCCGGCCTCACGATCGTAAGCGGCCTCGCCCTGGGGATTGACGCCATCGCCCACCGCGCGACCCTCGCCGCCGAGGGTTCGACGATTGCCGTTCTCGGCACCGGAATTGACGACGACACAATCTATCCCCGCGACAATTTCAATTTGGCAAAAGATATTCTGGCGAAAGGAGGCACGCTCCTCACTGAATATCCGCCACACACGCCATCCCTCAAACAAAATTTTCCCGCCCGGAATCGCATAATGGCCGGGCTCACGCTCGGAACATTGGTCATCGAGGCCGCCCTTGACTCTGGATCGCTCATCACGGCCGGATTCGCCCTTGAAGCGGGCCGTGAAGTTTTTGCCGTTCCGGGTTCTATTTTTTCTCCCCAGTCTGCGGGAGCCAATTTTCTCATAAAAAGCGGAGCGAAACTCGTCGAATCGGCAACCGATGTCTTGCAGGAGCTCAATCTCGCGGAGCGCGACCAGCCAAAGCTCCAAAAAATATACGAACCAAAAACAAGAGAAGAAGAAAAAGTTTGGAACACCTTGAGCTCCGATCCGCTTCATGTTGACAGACTCGTGAAATTGACTAGACTTAATCCAGCGACTATCGGTTCAACGCTCGCCACGCTTGAAATCGAAGGAGTCGTGAGAAATATTGGAGGGCAAAACTATATTAGAATATAGAATTGTGAATTGAGAATTCAGAATGGAAATATTGAATTTATAATTCTAGATTCATTATTCTCGATTCACATTCACAATTCGCGATTCTAAATTCACAATTCTATGAACTTAATCATCGTTGAATCTCCCACCAAAGCCCGGACTATATCGAAATTTCTGGGCAAAAATTTCAAGGTGAAATCATCCTTTGGCCATATTCGCGACCTTCCCCAAAAGGAAATGGGCGTTGACATTGAAAATAATTTCCAGCCGAAATACGTCGTGAATAAAAAAGCCCGAGAAAAAGTGAATCCCCTGAAAGATGAAATGAAAAAAGCCGCCTCCGTGATTCTCGCCACTGACGAAGACCGCGAAGGAGAAGCCATTGCCTGGCATCTTTCGGAAATCTTGAAGCTGAACCCCGAGGAGAAGAACCGGATTGTTTTTCATGAAATCACCAAAAAGGCCATTGAAGAAGCTTTGGAAAACCCGAGACAGCTTGATTTTCATTTGATTGACGCCCAGCAGGCGCGGCGCATCCTTGACCGTCTTGTCGGATACGAACTTTCCCCCCTTCTTTGGAAAAAAATCAAGCGGGGGCTCTCGGCCGGACGGGTGCAGTCAATCGCCCTTCGCATCATCTGCGAACGCGAACGGGAAATCGAAAAATTCAAAAAAGAAGAATATTGGACAATTTCAGCGGACTTGGAAACTAAGTTTCCAAGTGGAAACTTAGTTTCCAAATTCGAAGCGAATCTAATCGAGAAAAACGGCAAAAAAATTGAAGAGGTTGCGACGCTCAAGCTTTTTGCCGGAGAATACAGATCCAAAAAATCCGTTATCAAAAATGAAAAGGAAGCCCTGGAGATAAAATCGGAGCTCGAAAAAGCGGCTTTCAAGGTTTCTGAAATTCAAAAAAAAGAAACGAGGCGCACTCCCCCGCCGCCTTTCACGACTTCCACTCTCCAGCAAGCCGCCATCAATTCTCTGGGATTTTCGGCCAAACAAACCATGATGATCGCCCAGAAACTCTATGAGCAAGGCCATATTACCTATATGAGAACGGACAGCACGAGCCTTTCGCTTCCCTCGTTGCTAGCCGCGAGAAAAACCATCGAAAAACTTTTCGGGAAAAATTATGCCCTGGAAAGCCCAAGGTTTTATAAAACCCGTTCGAAAGGAGCCCAGGAAGCTCACGAGGCCATCCGTCCGACCCGGCCGGATATTTCGCCCGACGAACTCAACGGATCTCTCGACGCTAATCAGCACAGACTATACCGGCTTATCTGGCGCCGGATGGTCGCTTGCCAAATGCAGCCGGCAGTCCTCAATTCGGTTCGGGTCTTGATCGACGCCAAGGGTTCATCCCTCACCACAGAATCCGAGGTGAGGGACAAGAAAAATAATTATATTTTTCAGGCCAACGGCTCGACAATCAAATTCGACGGGTATTTGAAAGTATACGGAGAAAAATTGCCCGTTACGGAAAACCTTCTTCCTCCTCTCAAAGAAAAAGAAGCTTTGGATCTTGCGGAGGCGAAAGCCAGCCAAAAAGAAACCATGCCGCCGCCCCGCTACACGGAAGCCAGTCTCGTAAAAGTCCTTGAGGAAAATGGAATCGGCCGGCCTTCCACCTACGCGCCGACAATCTCGACTATTTTCGACCGGAAATATATTGACAAGAATGAGGAGCGCAGGCTTTTCCCTCTTGAAATCGGTTTTCTGGTGAATGACCTTTTGGTCGAGCATTTTCCGCAAATCGTCGATATGGCATTTACCGCCACGCTTGAAGAAGATTTTGACCAGATTGCCGAAGGCAGAAAGGAATGGGTGCCGGTCATCCGCGAGTTCTATCAGCCTTTTCACAAAAATCTCGAGGGCAAAACGAAAGAGATCAAGAAAGAAAATATCCTCGAAAAGCTCGACAAAAAATGCCCTGAATGCGGCGGAGACCTTTTGGTGCGTTTTGGCAGGTTCGGAAAATTTATCGCCTGCAACAATTTTCCGAAATGCAAATATACCGAGAAAACGACCGAAGAGAAAAAAGTCGAAGACGAAAACAGCGGTGAAGTTTGCCCGGAATGCGGCGCGCCGATGGTGGTGAAGCGAGGAAAATACGGCGCATTTTTGGGATGCTCAAAATATCCTGATTGCAAGGGAATCAAAAAAATCACATCGGATAAAACGACCGGTGTGAAATGCCCCAAGTGCCAGAATGGCGAAATCTTGGAACGCCGTTCGAGAAAAGGCAGGCTTTTTTACGGCTGCAGCGCCTATCCCAAATGCGATTTTTCTCTCTGGAACCGGCCAACCGGGAAAACCTGCGAAAAATGCGGGAGTCTTATGGTGTATCAGATGAAAGGGGAAGAGAAATGCAGTAATAAGGAATGCAAGTAGTTTTTTATTCGAATTGGGAATTGGGAATTTGGAATTGGGAATGAGAATCAAGAATATGGAATTCTGAATTCTTTATTCAATATTCCTATTCAAAATTCACAATTCTAAATTCAAAATTCTCTCAATGACTTTAACCGAACTATATACCCATTACAAAAACCCCCTCAACGCCAAACAAAAACAATTGGTGGCCGAGGCTTTTGAATTTGCCAAAAACGCCCACGCGGGACAAAAAAGAAAAACGGGCGAAGACTATTTCGAGCACTCCGTCCAAACCGCGGCCATCCTTGCCGAAATCGGAATGAGATCGCGCACTACTGCCGCCGCCCTTCTTCACGATGTTCCGGAAGATACGGAATTCACTCTTGAAGACATACGCAAAAAATTCGGCGGCGAAATCGCAGAGCTTGTCGACGGCATCACGAAACTTGGAAAATTCAAATTGCGGGGCGACAAAAAAGAAGTCCAGCTGGAAAACCTGCGCAAAATTTTTTTGGCGATGGCCGAAGATATCCGGGTCGTGCTGATAAAACTGGCTGACCGATTGCATAATATGCGCACCCTCCACGCCCTTCCGCCCGAAAAAAAAGAGCGGATTGCCAGAGAAACCATGGAAATTTACGCGCCTATTGCCAACCGCCTCGGAATCGGGGAAATCAAGGGCGAGCTCGAGGACTTGGCTTTCAAATATCTTGAACCGGAAAACTACGATCTTGCCAAAGGGCTTCTGGACAAAGAGTTCAAAGAAAGGAAAAAGGATCTTGAAATCGCGATTCGGGAGCTCAAAGAGGAACTAAAAAAAAGCAACATAAAAGTAATCGACATTCATGGCAGAGCCAAGCAGATCTATCGTTTCTTCCTGAAACTCAAAAAGCACGAGATGAACGTCAATCGGGTTTATGACGTCGTTGCGGTCAGAATAGTTGTTCCTGAAATTCCCGATTGTTATGAAGCCCTTGGGATCGTGCACAAGAAATACCGCCCGCTCGTCGGAAGAATAAAGGACTACATTTCCCTTCCAAAACCAAATGGATATCGTTCAATCCACACCACAGTTTTTGGCCCGAAAGGGAAATTTCTCGAAATTCAAATTCGCACATCTCGGATGCACGACGAAGCCGAATTCGGTATCGCCGCCCACTGGATATATTCCGGCCCAAAAACCTGGCGGGATTATTTCCTGCGCAGATACACACCCGAAGAAATTCCGGAGCAAGAGCTGGCTTGGGTCAAACAGCTGCGGGAATGGCAAAAGGACCTCGGCACGGACAACCTTGAGTTCGTTCAGGGCCTTAAGATAGATTTTTTTCAAAACCATATTTTTGCTTTTACCCCCAAAGGCGATATCATCAATCTTCCGGAAGACGCGACTCCGATTGATTTCGCTTATGCGGTCCATACGGAAATCGGAAACCGCACGATTGGCGCCAAAGTGGACGGCAAACTTGTTTCGCTTGATTCCAAAATAAAAAATGGGCAGGTCGTTGAAATCCTGACCTCAAAAGACCCCAAAAATCCGAACCAGGACTGGCTCCGGCTAGTGAAAACTTCCAACGCCAAATCAAAAATACGCCAGCAGCTGAGGCGCGCGGGAATAAGCATAGGCGCGATTTAAAGAAGAAAATATTACTTTTTATAAAGAAAAAGATTTTTCGATGTCGCTTATTGGGAAAAGTTTTTTGTTATTTTTCCGGTCATACTTTCCAGTTCTTCGCTGCTATAAAAATCGATTATAATTTTTCCTCCGCCGCCGGATTTTTTTATCTGGACTTTTGTCCCCAGAGATTGGGCAATTTGATCCTCTTTTTCCTTATAAACGGGATCCTGAACAGTCGCTCCAACCCTTCTTTTATGCGTGGAAACCGTCACTTCACGGACTTTGTCCTCGGCTTGGCGGACTGTCAGGTTATCCTTGAGAATCAGCTCGAAAAGGGCTCTTTGTTTTTCCGTATTTTCAATGGCAAGAATGGAACGCGCGTGGCCTTCGGTTATTTTTCCCGCTTGGAGAGCCCGCTGAATCTCAAAAGGAAGCCCCAAGAGCCGCACTTTGTTCGCGACAGCGCTCCGGCTTTTCCCGACCCGCTCCGCGATTTCTTCCTGGGTGAGGTCAAATTCTTCAATCAATTTTTTGTAGGCGCGGGCTTCTTCAAGGATATTGAGATCTTCACGCTGGATATTTTCGACGAGAGCCAGCTCCAATTTTTCCCTTTCCCCCGTTTCTTCGCGGATGATGACTGGCACCATATCAAGTCCGGCGAGCTTCGAGGCCTTGAGACGGCGCTCTCCGGCAATGAGTTCGTATTGATCTGGTGCAATCTTTATGACAACGAGAGGCTGGATGATTCCGTGTTCTTTGATGGAATCTGCCAAATCTTGGAGCTCTTTTTCGTCGAAATTGTGCCGCGGCTGCTGGGGATTGGTGGCAATTTTTTCAATCGGCACTTCCAAAAAATCATCCTGAACCGCTTTTCCAGCCGAGACTGCAACTTCCTGGCTTATATTTTGGGATATGCCGGGAATTTGACCCGCTTTGTTTTTTTGGGGTATGAGCGAAGCCAGCCCCCGCCCCAGTCCGCTATTATTGTTGGCCATAAATATAATTTGTGATTAGTAACTGGTAATTGGGATAAAAAATCCGAATTACGAATTACAAATTACCAATTATAAATGAAACGCAGTTTCATTTTCTTTTTCCATCCGCAAAACTTCCTGCGCGAGGTTCTTGTAGGCACGGGCGCCGCGGGAAAAAAGGTCAAAATCAAAAATCGATTTTCCGAAACTTGGCGCTTCGGCGAGACGCACGCTTCGGGGAATAATACTGTCGAAAACTTTTCCCGGAAAATGATCTTTCACTTCGCGGACAACTTGATAGGAAAGGCGGTTTCTCCGGTCGAACATGGTGAGGAGGGCTCCCATCACTTTGAGATTGGGCTGGAGATTGTCACGGACGAGGTTGATCGTTTCAAGAAGCTGGCTGAGGCCCTCAAGCGCGTAATATTCGCACTGAACGGGAATCAGCACTTCATCAGACGCCACCAAGCCGTTCACTGTGAGCGGACCAAGACTCGGAGGGCTATCGATGATTATATAATCATAGTCAGTCCGGATTTGTCTGAGGACATTATAGAGACGGTATTCGCGGTTTTCAAGATTGACGAGCTCAATTGTTGCTCCGGCCAGGTCACGGTTAGACGGCAATAGGCTGTGCCCGAAAGTTTGAAGCTTAACAATATGGGGCGAAGGATGCTCGCCCAAGATCATGCTGTGATAGAGGCTTTTTTCAAGGCCCCTGGGATCAACACCGAGGCCGCTGGTCGCGTTGGCTTGCGGATCAAGGTCAACAAGCAGCACAAATTTCCCCGCTTGCGCAAGAGATGTGGATAAATTCACTGCCGTCGTGGTTTTTCCAACCCCGCCCTTTTGGTTGACGAGAGAAACGATTTTCGCCATGGAATTCTTTTTGAACTATGAAAATTTGCGAATATACGAATCCGTTAATTATTTTGATTATACCACGAAAATTGACATTTGTGTAATTGTTTTCTAAATTAAGTTTAGTAACGCCTCGGTGGCGCCCGCCTCCGCTTTTCAAGCTCCGGCGAGGCAAGAAATTGGCATCGACACTAATTACCGACGCCGATGTGGTGAAACTGGCAAACACGCACGACTCAAAATCGTGTGCCGCAAGGTTTGTGGGTTCGACTCCCACCATCGGCACTGTTCTATCGCACGCTTGTCCGCCTCTGGCGGAACTCAAAATCGTGTGGACTTACGTCCATGAGAGTTCGATTCTCTCCCGAGGCACAAAAAAAACGGCATCCAGAAATATCGATGCCGTCATAAAGTTTATGAAATCGATTTTTGATTAAAAAAAACAAAATCCGGATTTTTGTTTTCCAATTTTTTCGCGTATTTGATAATCTTCTTTTTGGCCACCTCTATCGCTTTTTTATCTTTTCCGCGGACCAGTGCCAGCGGTCCCGGAATATCTTTGAGCTCAACAAGAAGGTCATTTCTTTCGGCCAATTTTTTGAGCGCGAGATTTTCTTTGTGGTTCCGGCCTAAAATAATTTTCACCCCGCGAGAAAGTTTGGGCTCTGTGAATTTTTTTGAAATTTTACCTTTCGGCAAAACGTCTTTTTTCTCCAGAGATTCAGACTTTCTAACGGGGCGAGTCCAAAAATGCCGTCCGAGACGCAAAAGCTTTAAGTCACTTTCTTTTATTTTTTTTATTTTATAAACAAGATCGCTGAGTTTTTTTGAATATTCCTTGTCAGTCAGAATGCATCCGCCCGCTGGAGTTGGATAATTCTTTATTCCATATTTATTTGCGAGAGCCATTTGTTCTTTGCGGCCCCGACCCGATATTCCGTGCATTTTACCCAAGAGCTCAGCTCTAGGGTTGAGAATTTTTTCGGAAAGCGGACGGATGATCTTTCCAATGAGCCCCGCTTCCCGTTCGATCAGTTTCAAAGCCTCGATATTTTGAGACATTGGCCGCTGGCCGAGAACTTCTCCAGTCGCGATAAAATCATATTTCTTCTTGAGGGCAATTTTTTTTGCTTCTCTTAGCATCAAAAGATGGCAATCAATGCAGGGATTCATTCCAGTCCCGCGACCGAAACGGGGATTCTTTACAATTTCGAAATGTTTTCTGGAAATATCTTTTTCAATCAGCTTTATGCCATTTTCTTTCGCTGATTTTCTTGCCTGACCGGCATCAAAAAAATAACTCACAAATGTGAGCGCCGTCACCTCGATCCCCTGTTTTTCCAGAATCTTCGCGGCGAGAATCGAATCCAGCCCGCCGGAAAAGAGAAGGAGCGCGCAGACTTTTCGCGAAATACTCTTCATCTAAAAAATACGCACTTCAAAAAAAATTATCATATCCGGAAAAATTCCTACAATCTTCTCACTCGCTTCGTAGCGATTACGTTCTCCGAACCATTATCCGCCCGGGCTTCAATAATATTCACTCCGGATGCGAGAGACGCCCTGAATTTGAATTCTCCAGTCATCGCCGAGACTTCGGCCGCTCCCTGAAAAATTCCGTCCACGCTTATCTGAACTTCGGATACCCCATGGGCTTTCCCCCGAACAGTCACGTCGGGTTTTTTTATCCGGTTCTTGGTATGCGCAATCGAAATCCAAAGCGGTTTTTCATAAGCTGTATTCGCTTTTCTTTTGATATTTTTCTCGAGAGTTTTTTCCAGGCCTTCTGATCTGGCTGTGACCCGGACAGAGTTGTTCCCGATCCCCAGCGGAACACGGACATGGTATCTATTTTGCTCGTCAAGGATGATATCGCCAATATCTTCTCCGTTCACGAAAATCGAAATGCTTGTATCTTTTCCGGTTCGCCCTTTGAGCGTCACGTCCGAATTTTTCGTTTTGCTTTTTGCCCTCAGAACAAGAAATATTCCATTGCCCTTGGCTTGAGAAAAATCCGGCGCAATGAAAAAAGAAACCGCTAGCGCAATCAAAGAAAATGTTTTGGCGTAATTATATTTTATCATTTTTTTTATTTTAGCCTTTTTTGAAGATTCTTACCACCATCTTTGGCCTATATCCGTCAGCCAGTAGCGGCTGTCGGCGATATTCATCATATATTCTATCTTCGAACGGCTGGCTCCGAGCTTCTTGAGCGTTCCAAGCTGGATATCCAGGCATTCTTTTTCCGCCTTTTCTCCGAAATATTCTTCTTCCGGAACATCGCTCCCCGGATTTTTTCCAGCGGCGATTTCGAATTGCCCAATGTGGCAGGATTCATGGACAAGGACGCTGGCAAACCAAACTGGTTCCGCGTTTGACGTTGCCACGCCGACCTTGAAACGGGGTGGGTCTTCCCAGGGATAAACGCCCGATCCGGAAACGGCGCACTCTATTTTTCCAAGATTTGAAACGACCAAATCAAAATTTTCTTTGTCTTTTCCATGCAAAATTTTCAAGGCTTCTTTTGAGTTTTTTCGGCAAATATCATCGCCCGAAACGGCGATCGGATTTTGAAAAGCCAACGCATTTTTTTCTTTTGATGTCTTTTTTATTTTTCTCTTTCTTTTTTTCGCCGGTTTCTTTTTCGCCCAAGCCCTTGTGACGAACAATCCATCGTTTTCCGGATAATTATTCACAGAAAAATTAACTGCGCTGATTTTCTGAAAATTAGAATGATAAAAAATCAAAAAGAGAATCGCCGGGAGAACAATTTTGGAAATTTTTTTAGTCATTGTTGACTGATAAGTCCTTTAGACTAGCAAACAACCGAAAATTGTCAAAATTTTTCACAAAGCGATCATTTTTCCCCGTCCACTTCCCGAATCATCCGGCGGGCAGTGAGAATCCCCAGAAGAAAAAACAGCGCGAAAAGAACTTTGGCGAGAATCATCCAAAACCGGATTTTGCCGGCTGTTCCGATCTCAAAATAGCCCAAAATTTCCGAAAAAGTGAAGGAAACGATGGCCAACAAAAGCAGTTTGTAAGAAACATCCAGTTTTTTCTCAACCCGCCAGACAACACCCAACGCGTAAACAATGGAAAGAAGAGCGGCGAGTAAAACCACAAAGTTGGCTGCCAATTCAAAATCATTGATGTTCAGACTCATTTCCACCTCCTTTCTATCAAAAATTAGTCAATATAGCCTTCTTTTTTGAGATTTTTTTCCGTCACTTGAAGCACGGCGTATTGGGAAAGATGATATTCAAGAGCGAGAAGACTGAAGAAAGCGAGCAATATCATTATCAGAAAAATCGCTGCCCAGCCTAAATGGGATAAAAGTTCAGCATAGGTAAGTTCCCAAGTCGAATTCAGCGCTATTGCCGGCTTTTCCCTGACTGCTAAATCTTCTTCAGCGGTGACGATTTCTTCGCCTTCGGAAAATTGGGCAATGATTTTGTACTGGCCGGAGGCGACATAGAGCGGAATTTTCAGGGACTCATTGATTGTTCCATCTTTTTCCAAAATTATATTTTTTTCCACTCCATAGACAGTATTGTTTTTTGAATCGATCAGCTGAAAAGCGGCTCCTTGCCCCAATCCTCCTTCGGAAAAGTAATTTTCTGTGTCGGTTTCGAATTCAATAGTATCTCCCGCGAATATCGGCCTCTGGGATTTTTTTATCCGGAGTGCCAGCGGCAATGAGAATTTATAATTCGGCGGAACGGACAATGCTTGAAGAGTCGCTGCTCCGGTGCATTTTTTCATTTTTTTCCGGCTGTAGGCCTTGCCGATTTTGAACAGAAGCGAGCATGTCGCGAAGCGGCTGCTGTCGTTCGGATCGGTTGATCTCACGCTGATAATCTGGGTGGTTTTTTTCAGTTGACCCCGAACTCCCCACGACCAATAGCCATTTTCGTTGGCCGTGAAACTGGAAATGACTTTTCTTTTTCCGCTCCGGGAGCTTATTTCAGCTTGAATCCGGGCGCCTGAAACATTCGTCGTGCCCGCGAAAAAAGGTTTTTTCTTTTTTGTTTTTGGCAGGCAGCGAAAATTGGCGAGGTCAATTTTGTCGAGCGTCGTTATTCGGCAAACAACATCTTCGGGGGGTGGCGGAGGCGGCGGCGTGGGCGGCGTGGGCGGCGTGGGCGGCGGCGGAACATAACATTCATTGGGAGCCGTTTCATTGACCGTATCCGACTGCTCTGTGCCAAGCGGTCCGTTGGCGATAATATAATAATCGTGGCTTGCACTCATCGCCACGTTTTCATCGCGATAATAAGTGTTCGTCACTCCAGAAATAAGCAGAATACCGTCGCGGTATATATCATAATCGTCAGTATCATTGGTCTCATCCCAATCCAGCAAAATGTACGGATCGGACTCATTACAATTCGATGATGAAGCCACTATAGGCTTGGCTGGCGGGCCGGCAATGTGAAGAGAAAGAATGGTGCTCGCGCCGGCCACTTTTCCCTCGATATCTTGCCGAAGCGCCCCCGGACCCAGCCAGAAACCAGTCGCTAGATAAATAACCAAAGCAAGCACCGTTAAAAGAGCTTGGTATTTGGCAATTTTTCTTAACAATTTTTTTTTCTTTTTCGGCCTTGATTTTTTTCCGATTTTTCTTTTCGGCCTTTTTTTTCGCGCTGCCATATTCTTGCCTTTATTCTATATCATATTTCGTTTCATTTGTAGCCAGAAAAAAGAGCCGCATTCAAATCACGGCCCCTCTGGAAAAAAACAACCTATTTCCCCACGATTAGCATCAGTTCTTCCGCGCTTCCTTCCTCCGCGTTTTTTTCAACTTTCGCCTGATACTTCCCCGCGCGAAGAAAAGCGGCCAAATCTTCGGCGCTGTCTTTTTGTGCCTCATCAGAATATATCACCACAATCCCCTGGTTGTCTTTATTTTGAGTTTCGCCTATTTCATCATCGGGCGAAAAGCCTCCCTGATATATGAGTGTTTTTATTTTTTCGGCCGCTTCTTTTCCCGCGCCGCTTTCGAGCACTTTCACCTTCACAAGATCCCTTCGGGGAATGGCTTTGTCGCTTCCCGCTCCAAGTTCCGGAAGCTCCTCTTTTTTGATGAGATTATAGATTGCGACATCCTTTCCCAGACCTTCGATTTCTTTCAAACCGACGCTTGAATTTGTCCCTAAGTCATTTTTCACCATATCCGCCTGGTCTTTTTTTCCAGGCGCGTATTCAATTGTTGTCTCGCCGTATTGGCGGCCTGCCAAGTCGGAAATTATTTCCGCGCTGTAGCCAACCAGCCGGAGCTTTCGAAGGAGTCTCGTGCTCGAAAGCGGATCAGATTCGGGCGGAGTGAAAATGCCCGTCTTGATGTTTGATTTTTTGACCGCTCCCGAGGCCGTTTTTTCCCGGCTTTCCTGTGGTGCGGCTTCCTCATTTTGGCCTGCTGGCTGGGAGGGGCCCGGGGAGCCGGCTTGATACTTGTATTTGAACCATAGAAAAGCTCCTGCCAAAAAGGCGAGGATTGCGATCGCAATAATAATTTTTCTTTTTCGCCGTCCAGCCTCGGCTTTTTCCTTGAGCGGAGGGTCGAGCTGGCCTATTTCTACCATTTTTATAAGATGGTCTATGTTATGCCTGTTCACAGGAATGAAAAGTTTTTGGCCCGGCCGCACTTCAAAAGGCTTTCGTATTCCGTTGGTCTTGGCCAGCCATTTCCAGGAAACTCCGAATTTCTCGGCCAGAACGCCCAGCGTTTCCCCGCTCCGGACCGCGTAGATGGGCATTTTTTCCTTTTTGGCCTCGCGGAAATAGAGGATCGTGAGACGGACGAGATAAATGAAAACCCCCAGCAAAAGCAGAAGGGAAATAATCCGATAGGGAAACGCCCAAATGACAATCTCTTTTTCCGCGCTTCCCACCCCTTCTTCGAAGAAAGCCGCCGTGAGAGTCACTTTATAGCGCCCGAGAAAAGGCATCCCATCCCAATAAACCGTCGCGTCTTCATTCGATTTTCGGGGAAAAATGATGCCGATTTCCTTGTCACGGAGGTCTGCAATCTTTTTCCCGAAAATATTTCGGACTTCAATGGTCGCTTTGGGGGTTATTTTCACGTTTCCCTTGTTTTTGAGCCCAATCATGAAAGCCGTCCTCTTGTTGATGTCAAGGATGTCTTTCAGAAAATCGCTGGTCCTCTTTTTTTCCGTCCGCCAGTCGAACCTCGTGATTTCAAAATCTTTTTTCACCTCTCCCGGGACCGTTTCATATACTCTCACTCCCACCCGGGTGACGATTTTTACTCCCGTTCCCGTCATGGCTTTTCCCGCCCCTTCAATTTCCTGCATTACTATTCCGCCCATATGGTCTCCGACATCCGCGTCCTTGGGAATGGTAATCGTGAAAGGGACGCTTTTTTCGGAATTGGGCGGAATCTCGAGTTCGTTGGCGGCCAGCTTCACCCAAGCGCCGGCGTCCTCGCGGGGAGCATCCTCGGGTAAAAGGGCAAAGGAACCGTCGCTGGTGGTGGTGGCATCCACCGGATAGAGCTTGACCACAACAGTTTCCGGCTTGTTATTGATGACGCGAAGGCTGTCGTTTTTCGAAAGACCGACATCCAGATTATACACAAACCAGGAATTTGAATTTTTCACTGCCGGATCAGGATTTCCCGGCAAGATGCCGACCGTGCCCGTGTTGATCGCCAATGACCGGTTTCCGAAAAAGAAAGCGGCGATGCTGAGAAGAAAGAGAAATAATATTTTTTTTCCCGAACGCATAATCATTTCAAAATATTTATGTTTGTGCCGTCAAAACTTCTTGAATTATAGAGCAAAAAACCGAAAAAAACAAATGTCAGTCGGAGCTTGGCCGCTTCATGATAATGGCCGGCCCTTTTTGGAATATTTCCTCCCATCCGATTGATTCGAACTTGCTTTTGTTGAAGCTGCTGCTGTAGACAAGGGCAAAGGAAACGTCATATTTGGCAAGCTCATCGCTCCAGTCCTTGTCGGCGCTCATAATTTTGTTGAAGCTCTCAAAAATGCGAAAATCCCCCCGGCGCCAGCTCGGCATCCTCCCGTCAATAAAGACTTTTTTCTCCGGATACTGCCAGATGAGAAATCCTCCCCAGTTGTATTCGTTGAGCATATTTCCCGAAACAGGATGGACTTTGAGATATTCAACCGCCTCGAGGGGATAACTATTCTCGGCCAGCTTTTCCATTGAAAGCGCCTTTGGAACGGCCAGGTTGAGCTGCTGCCTGGCAACCAAAATGATGGAAAAGCAAAGAATAGCCAATATCCACCAGCGGCTGACAAGGCGGAGAAGCTCTTTTCCGGAAATGCTTTCGACAATATTCACCCAAAGAGGCGTGCTGACAATGAGAAAAACCGGCATATGCCGCCAGCTGGAAAATCCCAGATATAAAAAAGGGATAGCGACAATAAAATAGGTCCAGTCCAGCCGGCGCCAGCTGAAAAGAAGCAGAATCGCGAAAAGCGACAGATAAATATAAAATTGCCAGCTCATCGGATTTTGGATGGTGACCGGCATCCATTCGCTGATTGTTTTTTTGGCGTATTGGTCGAAAATTGTGGTGAAAATTTCGATATAGACTCTCCATCCATATGGATTAAGAAGGGTCGCCAGGGCGGAAAGGCCCGCGAGTATGGCCAATCTCAACCAAATTTTGAAATTGAGGGAAGCCAGCAGAATTTTCTCCGAAACTTTTCGAAAAATTTCCCTTTTTCTTTTTCTCAAAATATTAGCCAGTATTGATTTTCCGAGCTCCACGGCCAAATAAACTCCCAAAAAAAACAAGCCGATGGCAAATCCGCCATGGGTATTCACCCAAACAGCGAAAATGAGCGGCAGGAAATAAATTCCGCGGAAATTCTGGTTGGCCCTCAACCTGAAAACAAGATATATTGTGAGCGCAAGCCCCAAAAGATTGACCATCTGGGGCCGGACCCCGACGATGGGAAGGCTGGCAATCACCGCAAGCATAGCGGCGATGACCTTGTGTTCCCTTCTGGCCGAAACCCCGAAAGTTGCCAGAAGGAACGCCAAAGTCGTGACGGCGGCAAAAAAAAGCGAAAGGGCCAAAAGCCCCCAATTGGCGTATATGAAATACATAATGATATCCGTCCCCCATTCGTGCATGATAAGCGGAAAATCGGGCATCGTGAACGAAAATATGTCCCGGTGAGCCACCTCGAAATTGTGGGCGAAAAGATATTCTCCGTCCCGGAGATGCCATCCCATATCCGGATCAATTGGAGGTCGGATGGAGATGAAGAAAATAAAAAGGACACCGAGGAGAAGGAAAATATTTCGGGAAGAGAGAAGGGCTGGTATGTTTTTTGTGAGATTTTGAAATTTCATCAGTTAGCCTCTTTTTGGGTTATTTGGTCATAAAAAAAGTAGGCAATGAGCGGTCAGGCTATGGGCTGCAGACTGCGGGTTTAAAAAATTCTTATGGATAATAGGTTACGGGTTATAGATTGGGACTAAATTATAACCTTGTCAAATTTATGCATATGCATAAAAAGTTAGTCTGTGGTCCAATGAATTAGACTGCAAGAAGCGACTGGAATAGCCTAAGACATCGAAACAATATGGGAATAATTTTTTTGTTGCCTCACTGTCTGATAAGCCTTGGTTCCGGGAGAAAAATCCAATGATTAACGGCCCGCCACAACCAGACCCGCTTGCCCGCGCAGTCTTGTCACCAGTGGCTTATTTTTTTCTCCTAAACAGCAAATATTCGTCCTGATCATATATCAGATCATATTTCTCCGATTTTTTCAGCTCCTCGATGTCATTTTGCCACTCAAGCGGCTTCATTTGGAGCGCGTATTCAAAACCGAAAAGCTGCCTTGGATTCGCGCTGAAAGGATTTGATTCATCGAGCAAAATATATTCAGCTTCGTCCCGCGCGATCGGAAAGCGAAAAATTTCCTTTCTTTGGGAAAAATGGGGCCCGAGATTGTGCTGGACGGAAAGCGAGGCATCGGCTGGAATAATTTTTTTAATCTCATTCATTTTTTGCGCATGCTCGCTCGGGACAAAATCATTGATCTTGTAATTCGGGGAAAGAGGCGTGACGCTCCAAAAATAGGCCGAAAAAATGCTTGCTCCCGCCACCAAAGCCAGAAAAATCCGCCTCAAAAAAATGTCGGGAAAAAACCAACGGCGAAAAGTGATGATGCTTGAGAAAAAAACAAACGGGGCCAACACGGCCGAGTGATAGAAAAAAATGTTGAACATCATTCCGTTCGCGCTCAAAAGATTGATCAAAAGAAGCGGAAAAATTATAAGGATCGGCCAGGAAAACAGCCCCAGCGAAAAAACGGGAGCGACCAGCCGGAAAAGATAATCGAGCCTCGGTTTTGAAGCCATCGTTTTGAGAACAGCTGCCGGATGCGAAAGAATATTCCTCGCGATTTCCGGCATATCTTTCCCGAGCCAGGCATAGCGCGAGCCATAAATCGGGTCGTCAAGAAGAAGGGCCAACTGTCCGCCAGTCGTGGAAAAAAAAGGCATGAACACGCCGACAACAAGAAAAAAATATGCCAGAGCTGCCAAAGAAACAATCAGGCCAAATTTCTTTCTCTTTTTTATGAAAATCAGATAGAGCCCCATCATAAACACCAAAAGAGGCAGATGCTCTTGGCTCAAAGCGAGGAGCAAAGCAAAAAATATAAATAGCCTGTCTCTTCCCTTTTCAAGATAATAAAAAGAAAAAGAAGCGAAAACCGTCGCCATGACCACCTCGTGAAAATCATAGAGTATCCCGTTCGCGAGAACCGGATAGAGAAGATAGCCCGCAAGAAATACAAGTGCGAAAGCAATACTCTTCAATTTTTCTCTGGCGTACCAAAAAATCGGAAGGGCGCTCAAGCCCACCGCCAGAGCCTGAAAAAACAAAAACCATTTTGGTGTCGCGCGAATGAGATAAAGCGGAGCGAAAAGAAGCAAAATCGGGCTGAAATGGGCCGCCAGATAGTTTTTCTCCGCGACCATGATCGAAGAGGCTTTCATGAAATCGCCGTGCAATGTGTTCCAAATCGCCTGGTCGTATACCCCAAGGTCGTTCAGATATGATTTTTGGGAATCGTGCCGGCCGAAAGAGAGAAAAGTGAAAATCAAAACAAAAATAATTATCAGCGCGCAGGCGGCCCGGTCCGGCCGGGATATATTTTTTATCCTGTAAATAATTTTCATCTAAATTGATTTTTAGACGTTGGACGTCTAAAATTTTTTAGCCATTATGAATATATTGTCCCGGGTGTTCAAAGGCACGCTCCAGTTCCCCCAACGTCTTTTCATCGCCTGGCCATAAGCTTTTTCAAAGATTTTCATTTTTTGCCAGTTTGCCAAAACTTTTAGGAAAAAGCGAAGGCTGAATTCTTTTCCCACCCGATCCGTCCCAACAATTTCGAAATTATTTTTCGCGAGAAGCCGTCCCATATTTTTTTGGTTGAAAATATGAAGATGATTCGGGGGAACAAGCGCGTGCCAGCGCCGGCCGAATATTTTCGCCATGAGGCTGGCCGAATCAGGCGTGTTCAGGACCAAGATCCCTCCGGGTTTGAGTATTTTTCGGGCCTGGCGGATGGCCGTTTCCGGCTTTTCAAAATGCTCGAGGACGTCCCAAAAAGTGACGGCATCAAAATACTTTTCAGGCAAATCAAATGTTTCAAATTTGCCGGTGATAATCTGGAGGCCTTTTTTCCGCCCGATGCCGGATGCATAGGCCGATATCTCTATTCCTTTTGCCTCCCATCCATGCTTATTGGCTAATTCCAAAAAATGGCCGGTAGCGGATCCGACATCCAGCAATTTTCCTCTTTTCGGATAATGTTTTTCAATGTTTTCAAGATAGGTTTTGAAAACTCCGAGAGTTATTTCCCTGTCTCCTTCATAATCGGCATATCCCAGAGAATCTTTCGCTCCGGAAAAATAATCCTTTGAATAAATTTTTGTGAAATCCGGAGAAACGGGCCAGACAAACATCAAATTGCATTTTTTGCAGCGATACAGGTCAAATCCGTTTTTTTTGGTGAAATAATTTGCTGACTGGATTTCGCAAATGGGGCAGATTTTTTTTTCGGTCTTTTTCCTCAATGCGTTTCGATTATTTATGACATTTACTCTCCCGTTTTCTGGCAATGGCCAAAAACTCGCCCGTGCAGGGATTTGAAAAGTGCTTATTTTTCACAAATTCCGGCAAAAGCGGAAAAAATAAGTTGAATATCTTTTCCAGGCCAAAGAAAGAATATTTTTTGAGATAGGCGTGGTAGTAGGCCAGATTGAATTTTTTTCGGTTCAGCTTGAAATCCAAAAGCTCGAAGGAATGTTTTTCCAAGAGATATTTGAGAGATTTCCGGTTGAAATACAAGACATGCTCGTGTTTGTACTGGAACCAGTTTTTTCCGGCAAGGAGCCTCGTCACGGAACTGCTGTTGGGAGAGATGATGAAGAGCAGTCCTCCGGGCCTGAGGATTCTCGCGGCTTCAGAAATGTTTTCATGGGGCTTCGCGATGTGCTCCAGAACATCAGCCATGGAAACTACGTCGAAATAGTCTGAAGGATAATTTGCCGAGCTCAAATCCCCTTTCACTATTTTCGCGGGAAATTTTTTTGAGGATATCTCGACGGCCTTTTCCGAAATATCGAGTCCGTGGCAATTGAAACCCATTTTGGAAGCGGCCTCGAGGAGATAGCCGAATCCTGTTCCGACGTCGAGAATTTTTTTTGCTTCAGGCCTGATGTGCCTTTTCAAGCTTTTGAGCTGGCTGGAAAAGGCGGTTTTTTTTGTTTCTCCGATCATTTTTTCCTCTTTTTCGCTTTCAATATCCCAAAGCCAGTAGGAGTCTCGGTAGATATGGCTTCTGTCCGCTGCCCAATCATCGGCAAAAAGGAGGCCGCAACCCCGGCATGTCAGAAGAACCGCACTGTTTCGCGACTTGGCTTTTTCCTGGGTAAATATCCTGAGAGGATAATTTTCTGAAGACTGGCAGAGGGGGCAATTCATTTCACAAAAGGCCAAACCGCAGTTTCCAGACAACGACGAGCGCCTCCAGAACGATCCTGCGCGACATTTTTGTTGTCCCAAAATTGCGATCAATAAAAATTATCGGTATTTCTTTGACGGAAAAATTTTTTTGACGGGTTTTGTATTTCATTTCAATCTGGAAAGAATAGCCGTTCGACCTTATTTTTTCAAGATCGATCGTTTCGAGCACTTTTCTGCGATAGCATTTGTACCCGCTGGTCGCGTCCGTCAGGCGCATTCCCGTCACCAGCCTCACGTATTTGTTCGCGAGAAGGCTCAACGCAAGGCGCCGCAGGGGCCAGTTGACGATGCTGATGCCCCCTATATAGCGCGAGCCGATGACCAGGTCGCTTTTTTCGCTGTGCCTCAAAAACACCGGGATCATTTTCGGATCGTGAGAAAAATCGGCATCCATCTCGAAAATGTGTCCGGCGCCCCGTTCCAAAGCATATCGAAAACCGGCCAAATAGGCTGTTCCTAAGCCCATTTTCTTGGGGCGCCCGATGAAGTGCACTCTCGAATCCGTTTTCATCAGGTCTTTCACGATTTTTCCCGTTCCATCCGGCGAATTGTCGTCCACGACGATCACTTCAAGACCTTCCACGCCCAAACCAAAAATCTCGGTGATTAGTTTTCCGATATTTTCAGCTTCGTTGAATGTTGGGATGACGACCGCCGTTTTCATGAAAATGGCTGTTGCTTCTCACTTATTATAATCCAGCCGGAGCAATTTTAAAAGCCTTCCAAAGGAAAGCTTTTTTTCTGAAATTCTGCGTTTTCAATCTATGGCGCAATCGTGAGAGTGAGGGTGTTCTGGTAGGTGCCCGCCACCTGATTGGCGGCTCCGTCCCAAACAATATTCATTTCCGTCCCGTTGAGGCGGTAGTTTCCGAGGCCATATCCCGAACCTGCGTTGACAAGAGTCCGGATTGCACTGAAATACTGGGCGGTTCCTTTGGCGATTCCCGAAGTGCCGGCGCCTTCCAAGCCGTATAGGGTGGCCGTCTGGGGATTCCAGGCGATGACAGAATTAACTACTATGTTCAGCCCTCCGCTGCCGGAAGTATACATATCGTTCATCGAGCCGGTGACGCTCCAGCCACTCCCGGTCCCGGTATAGTCTCTCGCGTTCACAATAATCAAATTTCCGAGAGAGTTCGTGCCGCCCGAGCCGAGGGAAATGTCGCTGAAGGCCACCGCTGCCGAGGCTTCCAAAGAATGGGTGCCGGCCACGAAATTCTGGATAAGGTTGGTAACATCATTTGCCATCGCGTTCCGCGTGTTGATTGACCCGGAAATCATCATAAACATAAACGCCACTATCAGGGTGGCAATGATTCTTTGCCTGATTTGCTGCTTGTTTGTTTTCGGGAAATCCTTGTTTTGATCCATGTTCATATTATAGCACATTTTCAATATTTAGGAAATAGTGAGAAGCAATGTGTTTTGGTAGGTTCCGGCGTTGGCGTCCGATTGGATCTGGAGATTCATGGTCGTTCCGTTGATCACATAGTTTCCCATTCCGTCTCCGTTGTCGGTCGTCGTATTGGCCAAAGTGCGGGTGCCGTCTCCAAAATTTCCGGTGTAATCCGCGCCAGCGGCCACGCCCGTATTCGAAGCCCCGTCCAAGGCGTAAATAGTCCCCGGCGCCCAGTCAATATAGTCATTGGCTATCGTATTGGAGCCGGCGGCCATATCGTTGCAGGATCCAATGGTCGTCCAGCCGACACCGGATCCGCGCGGATCCCGCATATTCACCTGGACAAGGTTGGCGGTCGTAGTTTGGACAGAGGCGTTCAAAGTGACAGTTGTATAGTTCGCCTGTTCAGGGGAATCAAGCGAGAGAGTTCCTCCCTGGACAATCGCCTGAAGAATCGTATTGTCGCCGATCGCCCGCACCCGGATCGGATTCACAGTTCCTGAAATCATGGCAAACATAAAAGCCACAACCAAGGTCGCAATTATTTTTTGCTTCAATTGCTTCTTTCGAATCTCCATTTATTTTTGTTTTTCGGAAAAGAAAAACACTATTACTATATATACTATATTATTCCTGAAAGCGCAATCTGTGGATAACTTTTACCCTGTGAAATTGCACCAGGGGCTCACCCGCTTCGCGGGATTTCTCAGGGTGAACCCTCAAATATCTGAAATCTCTCCTAAGATACTGTCTTGGGAAAGCTATCTTAGAAAAGTGAAGGGGACTAGTATAAATTGAATGATCCTTCAAAATTGACTGATCCTTCGATCGTTTCACGGCCGGTGGCGGAATCAATGGTTGACGCCCACTGGATCATATCGCTGGCGTCGGCCTCGTATTCATTGGCCGCCCCGTCAAAAAGGCCGGTATAATTCGTGAACGACCAGTAGTTGGCAGTTCCGGTTCCGGTGCGATAAACGTTGTAGTTGGCTCCAGAGCTCGAATTGTCGAACTGCACGCCGTCCCAGGTCTTGTTTGAAGTCATGACGGAAGCGTCCACCCGGATGAAGGCGTCAGTTGCTCCGCTGTCCACCAAGTTGTTGAATTTGCAGTGGTCGAGACTGGTTACGCCCGTGCTCTGGATATAGAGGCCGTTGGGTCCCTCGAGATTTTCAAAATCGGTATACTCAAAATTGATCGTCCCGCCGCTCGCAACGGTGATGCCGTATCCGCCGGAAGTCCCCTGCCGGTCAACGATGGTCATTCCGGAAGATACTGTGCCGATTGAAGCCAACGTGTCGCCCGAATCGACAGTGATGTTCGCCGCGGGATCGATCCGGACTTCCGTCCGCCGCGGAGTTCCGGAAATATCCGTGTTGTCAAAATCAGTCGCATAGCTCCAGTAGTCAGTTGCGTTCACGTGATAGTCTCCCCAGATATACACACTGCCGTCGGAATAATTGTGGTCCTGTGAATAGAGCGAGCCGGAAGAATCAACCGTGTAGGTGAGCGCCGAAGAGTTCCACATCCTGATGTCGGTGTTCGCGCCGATCTGGAGCGTTGCGTATTCTTCTTTAGGTTGCGTTTTCGCGCCGATTGTCTGCGATGTTCCGTTGAGATAGAATGTCGATCCCGTCCATTTGGTATAGGCCGTTTCCGCTGCGGTGATGGTATACGTCCCGTCCACTTCGAGCGTACGTCCCGAGCCAAGCGTCCAGCTGTCCGCCGAGTCCGCGATGTTCGTGATGTCCAGATTGCGAAGCACTTTCATATCATTCGTCTGGATT
>Ga0208958_1000210_pt1 | contig 75025 bp, 89 predicted proteins | sample RifOxyB1_FD_184032 | JGI IMG/M metagenome (GOLD analysis project Ga0208958, IMG submission 184032) | Soil microbial communities from Rifle, Colorado - Rifle Oxygen_injection B1 (SPAdes) | ecosystem: Environmental > Terrestrial > Deep subsurface > Rock core/Sediment | place: Rifle, Colorado...
ATAAATACATTTCTTTACCATTTCACACTCTTTTTATTCTTATTAATTATTTCATTGTTTTTAAACTTATTTATATTTGTTTTATATAATAAAATAAGAATATTTAGGAGAGGTTAATAAGGAGAACCTTGGTTCTCTTTATTACTCATATCTTAAAGCATCAACTACATTTGTTTTAGCAGCTCTCCAAGCTGGAATAGTTCCAGCAATTACACCTGTTAAGAAAGCAAAAGCCAAACAACCAATAATTAAATATATTGGAGCAGAAACTCTAAGTAAATTTGTTCCCAATAAACTAGCAACAATAAACTCAATTAATTTTCCAATTCCAAATCCTAATATAACTCCAATTATTCCTCCAACTAACCCTAATAAACCACTCTCAATTAAAAATATCATTAAAATATCTTTATTTTGAGCACCAATTGATTTCATCACTCCAATTTCTTTTGTTCTTTCTAAAACACTTGTATACATTGTATTTGTTATTCCAACAGCCCCCACAATTAAAGATATAGCAGCAACTCCTATTAAAAAACCAGTAATTATATTTAATATTACTTTAAAACTCTCCAACAAGTCTTCAGGAGTTTGAACAGAAAAATCTTTTGTTCTTTCATCAACATTTCTAAACTTCATCAATTGACGATCAGTTGTTTCAGCAACATCATTAATATCCTGACCATCATTAACTTGCACAATTATTACATCAACTCTATTCTCTCTTTCAGGAAATAATTCTCTAAAATCTTCAATTCCTAGATAAATATTTTGATCATCAGCAGGATTCCCTATAGGAGCTATAATAGCTTTAATCCTAAATTCTCTTCCATTAATTAATATTCTATCTCCAACACTAACAGGCTTGCTAAAAACATTATTATACTTAAAATAACTTCCTAACATTACCTCTCCAATATCTCCATCTTCCAATAATCTTCCTTCATCTGGTTTGAAAGCTCCAGTTTCAATATATAAATCCCATCCCTCTCCTGGAATTCCCCCAAGTGTTTTATATCTAATTTCTTCTTTGAATTCAATTTCAGCATTTGCTAACACATAGTATGTTACACCCTTTACACCATTTATTTTCTCAATGAATTTAGCATCTTCATCAGTTAGCTTAGCTCCTGTCTCTGTTCCAGGAGGTCCAAATTGGCCAAGAGGTTGAATAAAAAATTTGTCAGTTCCAAATAATCTAAATTGTTCCTCAACAGCTCCCTGTAAACCAAACGAAAGACTGATTAAAACAAAAATTGTTGCAACAGAAATAAAAATACCAATCATTGTAAGCCATGCTCTTAATTTTCTCTTTCTCAAATTTCTTAAGGCCAAGATAAAATAATCTTTTATCATCTTCTTAATGCCTCCACAGGCTTTAATTTACTAGCTTGGATGGCTGGAAGTAACCCTGAAAGAATTCCAACTAAAAATGAAAATAATACAGATCCAATAAGTAATGGATATGAGAACACAATTTTAATATCAATTCCTCCTAAAAATTGTCCTGCAGCACTACTAACAGAAAACGCCAATCCTAATCCAATTAATGCTCCAATTATTCCTCCAACTAACCCTAATAAACCGCTCTCAATTAAAAATATCATTAAAATATCTTTATTTTGAGCACCAATTGATTTCATCACTCCAATTTCTTTTGTTCTTTCTAAAACACTTGTATACATTGTATTTGTTATTCCAACACCTCCAACAATGAGTGAAAGAGCAGCAATTCCAATAACAATATAATTAATAATACTAAGAATAGTGTTAATTCCTTCAAGACTCTGATCAGGAGTTTGAACAGTAAAATCTTCTTCCCCCTCTTTTAAATTTCTATCATCCCTAATCTTTCTCCTCACTTCTTCAGTAATATCTCCTATTTTATTTTTATCTTCAACTTGAATAACAATTAAATCAATTTCATCATCAATGTTAAGCAGACCTTCCATATCATCTTCCATCATTAGTATAGCTTCATTAATAATAAAAGAGCCAGATGGTTCTAAAATTCCAATAACTTCAAAATTTTCACCATTTATTTTTATAATAGAACCAACTCTTAGTTCCTTACCAAATCTTTCACTACTAAATCCACTTCCCAAAACTACCTTGCCTTTATCTCCAGATTCCAAAAGTCTTCCAAACTCAGTACTTACTTTCAATTCACTATAAACCAGATCTTTTTGATTAGTATTTTCAGGAATGCTTGCCATAAACTCAAATCTTCTAGCTTTGTTAAATTCAACACTTGCAACTCTAATTAATCTTGGTACAACAACCCTTACTCCATTAACTTCTTCTAATACTTCAACATCATGTTCGTTTAATTTTTTTATAACAGTGCTTCCAGGAGGTCCGAATCCTGTCTGAGCATTTTGGACTGTTAAAATATCAAGAGAAAGAGTTCCAAATTGGGATGTAACTGCCTCTTGTAACCCACTTCCTAAAGATATTAAAGAAACAACAGCAGCAATTCCAATAAAAATACCAAGCATAGTAAGCCAACTTCTCAAGCCTCTATGTTTTAAATTTCCCAAAGCAAGAAAGAAATAATCTTTTATCATATTAGAAGGTAAAATTAACCTCCTTTATTGTTCTTTCTTTTTTTCCTCATCTTATAAATTCTCCAGATGAAAAAAAGAGCTACTATGACAACTGCAACAACAACATATGTTAGTATATTACTTGGACTAATTATTCCAGCTTCAACAGCTTCCTCTTTTGTATAAACCTTTATAGGAATATTAACTTCCTGCACAATTTTTTTATTGTCAAAATCTCTATATTCAACACTCGCAACTAATCTGGCATTTCTATCTTTAAAATTTACATCAAAAACCGCTGTTTCAAAATCATCAGAACTTACTGTTCCAACATAAATACTATCACTTGACAATAAACTATAACCAGAAGGATTAACATTTATTGATACAAATTTTATATCTCCAAAACCCTTATTTGTTACAATTAAAGTCACTTTTCCTCTTTCACCAACAACAGGATTTTCTGTTCTAACTGAATAATCTAGTTCTGTTCTTGCACCAACCGTAATTCCAACACTGCCTTTTTTTTCTAATTTAGCAGTTCCGTTATTATAATTAATAACATAAGGTAAATTATAATCTCCCGGTTTTATATCCTGAGAAGCCTTTATAATAAAATCAAAACCCTCAGTATCATCGTCATTTATTTCATCTACACTTTTTTCAGAACTTCCAATTGTAATAAATTGTGTTCCTGTAAGGTCTAATCTTAATGAAACATCTTCAATATCATCATTCAAAGTATTTTTAACATCAATATTAAAAGTAGTTTGCTCACCAGGATATAAAGCTCCTTGATCAACATCATCAATAATCAATGCAGAAGTTATTGTTAAGTTAAGTAAAACTAGAGAAAATAAAATAATTCCAGATAAAATAATATTTTTCTTCATATTTCTTCCATATTTGTGTTATTTATAAACATTATCTTTATATATTTCTTACTAATTACTAATTACTTTCCATTTGTTAGATATTCTTTTTGTTACTTTCTCTATCTTCCCATCTTTCATCCAATATATTGTTTTTGCATGTTCCATAGCAAGATGTGGATCATGGGTAACAATTATTATTGTTCTTCCTTTCTTATTTAATTCTCCAAGGAATTTAATCACTATTTCCCCTGTTTTACTATCAAGATTCCCAGTTGGTTCATCAGCAAGGATAATCTCTGGATCGTTTGCTAATGATCTGGCAATTGCTACTCTTTGTTGTTGACCTCCTGAAAGTTGGTTTGGGTAATGATCTAATCTGTCTCCTAAATCAACCATTGTTAATAACTGGGCAGCTTTCTCTTCTCTTTCTTCTTTAGAAGCACCCTGAAAAAGCATCGGGAGCATTACATTTTCTAGTGCAGTTAGATTAGGGATTAAATTAAAACTTTGAAAAATAAATCCTATTTTTTGACCTCTAATCTGAGCTAATTCGCTCTCAGAAAGAGTCTCTATATCCTGACCATCTAAATAAATTTCTCCCCTTGTAGCATAATCTAAACTTCCTGTTAAGTTCATCCCAGTAGATTTTCCACTTCCACTAGGACCCATTATAGCAACAAAGTCTCCCTGTTCTATTGTAATATTAACCCCATCTAAAGCCTTAACTACATTATCTCCCATATAATAGTACTTTGCTACATCTCTTAATTCTATTAGTTTTTTCATATATTTCTCAGTAATAAAGCACTTTTAAATATTACGAAGGAAAAGGTTTTTAAAGCATTTTCTGCTGCTTTTTGTATGATTATACCTGTAAGATGCTTTTCATGTGGTAAGCCAATTGCTCACCTTTGGGAAGAATTCAAGAAAAAAGTAGAATCTGGAGAAGAACCAGGGAAGGTACTTAATGAGCTAGGCTTAGAAAGATACTGCTGCAGAGCAGCATTTCTGGGACAGGTAGATCTACTTGAATTAACATCAAAATTCAAAAAATTCTAAAAATAATAACTATAAAAAATAAAAGAGATGAAAAATGATTTTTGATAACTTAATGACTTATTGGGATTTTATTCAGGGTTTTTTTAAAGGAACTTTTTATTTTCTAGTTAATTTCTTTGAAATATAAAAAATTAATTTTATAATAAAAATATTTTTAAGAAAAATAACGACAGCATCCGTGCTTCACTTCTTTCGAAACTAACACACAAGACGTAACTAGCTTAACTTCTGTGTTCGGAATGGGAACAGGTGTGGCCTAGTTACTATGGCTGTCTAAAATTATCTATATGCTAGTATTTTTAAACCTTTTGATATTTCATTTAAAAGGAAAACTAATAAGAAAATCATTAGTGTTCTTATGCGGGAGTGCCGGAGTGGTCAAACGGGATAGGTTTAGGACCTATTAGCTTAGTGCTTACACAGGTTCGAATCCTGTCTTCCGCATTTATATTAATTAAAATTCATCATTAAATTAAATCTTAATCGTAACTTTTGTTTTTTTCTTTCCTATTACATAATTTTTAAAACACTATTCACTTGATTTTATTATGCGCCTGTAGCTCAGCTTGGATAGAGCAGTGGGGTCCTAACCCAAAGGTCAAAGGTTCGAATCCTTTCAGGCGCGTAAACAATAAGATTTAAAACCAGTCTGAAATACATATAACAAATGCACCGGTGGTTTAATGGTAGAATCTCTGGCTTCCACTGAAATTTTTCACATAAAAATATTAGAAGAGACCAGATGATCCGGGTTCGATTCCCGGCTGGTGCATACAAATGTTTTAAACATCAAAAATTTTAGTTTTTATGGCTTAAAATCTACTCAGTAGATTTTAAATACCCTATTTTGTAGCTATTTTATATTTGTTATAAAATGTCAGAGCAAAATTCACAGTCTGAACATTCAGATAGTAAAGAAAAATTAAATAAAAAAACTCTTAAAGATAGTTTAAAGAGTTTAAATCAATTCTATAATAAACAATACAAAATTATCCTATTTATACCAATAATTCTAACAGTTTTATGTTTAATCTATCTAGCATTTTTTTACATTCAACATGGAGATATTATAAACAGGGATATTTCACTTACAGGAGGTACTTCTATACAGGTAAATGTGCCAGCAGATATAGAAGCTTTACAAACTCAACTTGAATCTAATTTCGGAGAAGTTTCTATAAGAGAAATATCAGATTTATTTTCAGGAAAGCAGCTTGGTTTTATTGTTGAAACTAGTGCAGATTCTCAAGAAGTAATATCTTTTTTAGAAGACTATTTATCTGTTGCTTTAGATCAGTCAAATAGTAGTGTTGAATTTACAGGATCTGTAATTGGGCAGGGATTTTACATTCAAATATTACTAGCAATACTATTTTCATTTATTTTTATGGGAACTGTTGTTTTCTTCATATTTTCTAATAATAAAAAAATTAAATATGGATTAATAGTTTTAGTTCTAATCCCTCCATTGCTCTTCTTCTTTCTAAATGCTATTTCAATTACAATAGCATTCATCCTTTCAATTATATTACTAATTACAATAGTGGGTCTTGCTATAAAATATAGTATACCTGCAGCAGCTGTTATATTTGCAGCTTTTGCAGATATTGTAATGACTCTTACAATTGTTAATTTGTTAGGTATGGAAGTATCAAGTGGAGGAATAATTGCTTTCTTGATGTTAATAGGGTACAGTATTGATACAGATATTTTACTCACAGCAAGGGTTTTAAGGAGATCTGAAGGGTCTGTAAATTCAAAAATATTTGGAGCATTCAAAACAGGAATGACTATGACTCTTACAGCAATTGCAGTTATTCTAGTAGGTCTTTTTATAACATCATCATATTCAAAAGTATTAGAACAGATATTCTTTATTCTTGCAATTGGCTTGGCATTTGACATATTCAATACATGGGTCACTAACGCATCAATGATAAAATGGTATGTAGAGGTAAAAAATGATTAAACTAACTTGGAGAATTTGGCTACTACTAATATTACTTATCTTTTCATTACTGGCAATTTTCAGTTTTCCTCCATTATTTCTTAAAGAAGGAGTTATTGTTAAGAGCGTAGATTTAAATTCTTCAGCATTCACTGCAGGCTTGAGACAAGGAGATGTAATTATTTCTATAAATAATCAACCAATATCAAAATTTGAAGATTATACAACTGCAGTTGCATATCTAAATAATAATTCAAATACTTCATCAAAAATTGTAATTACTACAAACAAAGACACACTATCATTTTTTACAGATGAAGCCTTTGAAGTAATTGTTGCAGATATTCCAAATACTAATCTTAAAACAGGTTTGGATCTCCAAGGGGGAGCAAGGGCATTAGTTAAACCAGATCAGAATATAACAGATCAACAATTGAATGATCTTATTGCAATAAGTAGTGAAAGATTTAATGTGTATGGTATAAGTGATGTAAGCATTCGACCTGTAAGTGACCTCGCAGGAACTAACTATATGCTGGTTGAAATAGCAGGAGCAAGCCCAAAAGACTTGGATAATTTAATTTCTCAACAAGGTAAATTTGAAGCTAAAATAGGGAATGAAACAGTTTTCATTGGAGGTAATGAAGACATAACTTATGTTTGTAGAAATGATGCAAATTGTGCAGGAATAGAATCATGTCAACAGGTTGAAGGTGGAGAAATTTGTAGATATAGATTTGTAATACATTTAAGTCAGGAAGCTGCAAAAAGGCATGCAGATATTACAAGTAAGTTATCAGTTAATGTTACTGAAGGAACACAAAGATATTTAGAAAAACAAATAGACTTTTTTGTAGATGATCAATTAACAACTTCTTTATTTATTTCAGAAGACCTTAAAGGTAGAGAAACAACTCAAATTCAAATTCAAGGAAGTGGAACAGGATCAGATAGAGACTCTGCAATTAAAGATGCAGAAGCTTCAATGAAACAGATGCAAACAATTCTATTAACAGGAAGCCTCCCATACAAATTAGAAATTGTTAAATTAGATACTATTTCTCCAACACTTGGAGATAAATTTATCTTTGCTATACTTTTAACAGGTATACTTGGTATATTTTTAGTTTCATTAATTGTTTTTGTGAGATATAGAAAAATTAAAGCATCATTAGCCCTTCTTTTCACAAGCTTTTCAGAAATTTTAATAATTCTTGGTTTCGCTGCACTAATAAACTGGAATCTAGATCTTCCAAGCATTGTAGGTATACTAGTTACAATAGGAACAGGAGTTGATATGCAGATAGTTATACTTGATGAAGCCAAATCTAAAAGGCTTTTAAGTCTTAAAGAAAAACTAAAAGGAGCTTTGTTTATTGTGTTCTCAACATTCGCAGCCTCTTTTGTTTCATTAATACCATTATACTGGGCAGGTGCAGGATTGTTTAAAGGTTTCGCAGTTACAACAATACTAGGAATAACTATAGCTGTATTAGTAACTAGACCAGCATTTGCAGATATGGTAAAACTTATTGATAAAGAATAAACCAAAATGCTTCCTAAAACTCATATAATTCTCGGCCTGGTATTTTCACTTATTTTATTTAATTTATTTCCAGAGATTGGTCTTTTAGGTTTTTTCACAATATTCATAGCTTCATTTATGATAGACATTGATCATTATATTTTTTTTGTTTGGTTCAAGAAAAATCCAAGCCCAAAAGCAGCATTTTTATGGTTCATAACTAAAAACAAGTATTATCTTTCTTTACCTACAATTGAAAGAAAAAAAGCTCCAACATCTCCATGTATCCTTCACGGATTGGAAGCTATAGTTATCTTATTAGCTCTTTCCTTGGTTAATAATTTTTTCTTTTTTATTTTAATAGGTTTTTTATTTCATGAAATACTTGACTTTATCAGTATAACTTATTACGGTTTTAGCTATAATCATATACTTTCTCAAACATATAATATTTTAAACTTTAGAAAAGGCAATTATTCTGATTGAAAATGAAACCCCTTAAAAAAAAGGTGTTTGTCTTTATCCTTTCATATAACCATAGAAAAACTATAATCAGTTTACTTGAAAGAATACCAAAATCAATCTGGAACGAGTGTTATGAAATACTTATTGCAGATGATTGCTCTAAAGACGATACTTTTGAAAAAGCCATGGAATATAAAGCGAAAAATAAGCTTAATAAGTTAACAATAATAAAACATAAACTAAACAAAGGGTATGGTGGAAATCAGAAATTTTGTTATAATTATGCTATTTCAAAAGGATATGATCTTGCAGTAATGGTTCATGGAGACTTACAATATCCTCCAGAATATATAGAATCTCTAGTTAAATTATTTGATAATGATAAAGTAGGAATGTCATTTGGTTCAAGAATATCTGGAAATCCAATAAAAGGAGGAATGCCCCTATATAAATTTCTTGGTAATGTTTTTTTAACAACTATTGAAAATCTTGTATTACAAACCAGATTAACAGAATTTCATTCAGGATTTAGAGCATACTCAATGCAAGCATTAAAAGAAATTCCTTACAACAAAAATTCAGATGATTTTCATTTTGACAGCGAAATAATAGTTCAAATGATACTGGCTGGAAAGAAAATAAGAGAAATATCAATACCAACACACTATGGAGATGAAAAATGTAATGTTAATTCTGTAAAATACGGCTTTAATGTCTTAAAGGTAATGTCCCAGTATGTTTTACATAAAACAACTCTAAGAAACTTCGAGAAATTTAATATTAGATAAATTTATAAGTAATTATTCAACTATTTTTCAAATGAAGTTATCAGATTGCAAAGTAGATTTTCATGTATCCGGGTGGATAAGTGAAGTAAAGCCAGAAAAAGGCTTTTCAAAAATACTAGCTGAATTAATAGAACCCCATCCAAAGACTCTTAAATATATTACAGATAATTTGTATTCTAGAAGCTCAAATAGAGTTGTATTTTTACTTAATTATTTTCAACCAAAATATGAAAGACTAAAAGGGCAAGCAATAAGTTTAACAAATCAAGGCTATGAAATTGATGATAATAACATAGATACCTTTATTGGAATAACCAATAACAGAAAAGATTGGATGTATTTAGTAAGAGGTTATGAAATTATGTCTGATAGAGGTCATGTGATTATTGCTGGTATTAAAGATGTATATCCATTTGAAAATTCTCATTACACATATGGTCCTAATTTAGAAAAAGTTTTAAGTTGGGCTACAAAGAAAGAAGCATTAACAATTCCTGCACATCCATTACATACAAACTATTTAGAAAAATCATTACTAGCTTCTTTAGCCTTAGCAGGAAGAAGAGACCCTTCGGGGTTATCATTAGGATTATCTCAAGAAACTTTAGAAGAATTTAGAGATGATTTTGATGCAATTGAAGCTTTTAGTCTAAGTATATCTCCATCTCAATCAAGAAGAATAAGAGAATTTGCTAAGAAAATAGATAAACCAATTCTAGCTAATAGTGATGGAACTATAATGAGTGCATTCTCATCTTACAATGAGTTTGGATCAATAGATTTCACCTCTCCAGAATCTATGAGAGATAGTATAAGACAAGCATTACTTTCAAGAGAAAAAGTAAAGCCAATATATGTTCAGGAAACAGATGGATCTAGATTAAAGGAAAAAGTATTACACTTCTTTATGAATTTTGTTCAAGAAAGAGAAAATTTTTAATTTTTCTCGGCAACATACATCATTATGCTTGTACTCTCTCTTGATGTAAAAAGCAATGATATTTTTAGAATAATATATAAAATAAAATTAGCAAACATTATACTATGGAATTTGAATTTGTTTATTCTTTTGTTTTTATTCTTGTTTTTAATAAAATTTTTAACAATCGCTAATGTGAATTTTCTTTCAACTAAACTCCCGATTGGTTTTGATAATAGTATTGTAAAGCCCTTCTCCTTAAGATCAGTTTCTAATTGTTCTGGTTCAAATCTTCTATAGTGCTCTACAAATTCATCATCTACATTCCAGTATCTCTGATGTACTGGAACTGTTATAATTATTTTACCCTCTTTTTTCAAAACTCTATGTAATTCTTTCAGAGCTTTTTTATAATCTTTAATATGTTCTAAAACCTCAGAGCATAATATTACATCAAAATTATTGTTTCTAAACTTTAATTTATTTATATTTCCAACTTCTGCCTTATAACCCCAAGAACTCATTATTTCAGCTGATTCAGGAGAAATATCGATATAAACTGTCTTTTTAGGCAATGGAGACACAGGAGAAATACCAGAGCCTATATCCATAATAGAAAAATCATTTTGTTTTAGTTTGTTTAAATCTGTAAATTTTAAAAAATATTTCTTTATTTGTTCCTTTCTATTTTTGTAATTAAATAAAGAATTCTTAATTTTAATATATGTTTTGTCTCTAAAAAATTCCCTAAATTTTTCTTCCATTTTATTATTGTTAATTATTAATTTGTTATTAAGTTGTGTTTAAATAAGCTTATAAATTAGATGTTTTTAGTAGATAAATGAATAGTGTAGAGGAAAAAAACCAAAAGAAAAGTTATTGGAATAATACGACAAAACTGCTTTCTGATCTTATTTTCTCAAAAGACAAAAAAATTGAAAGATATTTAGTTTTAACAATTTTTGTTGGATTTATTTTAAGAATTATAGCTTCAATTAATTTAGATGTTTTTGCAGATGATATGGTTCATGTTTCCCAGAGTGCAGGTATTTTAACAGCTAAACTTCTTTCAACCCATTCAAATCCAGCTTTATTTTACTATTTAACAGACATTTCATTTAATATTTTTGGATATACTACTTTTGCATCTAGATTTTTTCCGTTAATAACTGGAACTTTGCTTATACCTTTAGCATTTCTTATAGGAACTTTAATTTTCAAAAATAAGAAAATAGGCCTTTTTGCAGCTTTAATGACTGCTCTTTCTCCATTTTTAATAAGGAATACCTTTGGAGAAGCGTCGTTAGTCGTTCTTTTCTTCTGTTTTTTTGGAGTTTATCTTGGTCTATTATATCTTAACACAAAAAAATATTTATACTTAATTCTTTCAGGAATACTTTTTGGTCTAGGCTTTTTAACAAAGTATAATGCCCCCTTCTTTATACTATCTTTTTTGATTTTTTCGCTTGTATTTTTATATATTAAGAAAGAAAAAATAATAACTAAAAAAAATATAACTGCTTTAATTATTTTTCTAGCAATTATCTTTGTTTTTGTCATACCCCCTATAGCTTTTAACTATCTTATTTACAAGGACAAAGGTATTACAGATGTTTACTTTAGTAGATTAATCCAGACAGAAAGAACTCAAGAGATTTATGGAGGATTAGCAGGACAGGAAAATAGCTTTATTGATAATCTTTTTAATTTAAGAAATTATAACAATTCTTATCTTTTATTTTTTGACGACCTAATAGTCTTAGTCTTTGGTGTAATCGGGCTTTTATTCCTAGCAGTAAGAAAAAAATATCTAGAGCTTTCTTTTTTTCTTATATTTTTACTAGTTCCGTTTATTCTTCAAAGTGCAGGAGCTCCTTTAGCTAAGCATTTTGTATTTATGTCTTTCTTGCTTGCTATTTCTTCTGGCCTTTTTGTTAATGAAATTTATAAAAAAATAAATAACAAAAAAATATTTTATCTTATTATAATTCTAGTATTTTTAGCAATGTTAGCCAATCTTACTGTTAATAATGGAACACCAAGATACTATTATCATACAAGCCCAACTTCAGAACTTAAATCTTACCTGCATGATAACGTAAAACAATCTGATTTAGTAGTCTTTGACGCGAGAATTTATACTTCTAGAATGTTTTGGTTGGCAACACCAAATCATTTCATTGATAGTTACAGATTTACATATTTTAATGAAGTAAATAATAACATATCAATAGAGCATAAAGTACCTCTAGATGTTTATTTTGTGGAGTGTGCTGTTGATGATTGTGGCTGGGGGACTATAAAAGATCAACCTGATGTAAATACTACTTCAGAAGCATTTTTTTCATTTATTTCAGTAAATGTACCAATACATAAAATAGTTGATTCAAAATACTATAATAATAACGAATTATTTGAAGATTCAGAAGAGATACCATTCTACAAAATTTATAAACAAACTCTTTACTTCAACCCATTACTTATAGAACAGACAAATCAGATTAATACTTTTTACTTTGCACCTTACTTATACAATGATATGTCTAACTATCTTTATAACTATCATATAAACTCATTACTGGATAGATTATTAGAAAAATTAGCTTACTTTATAATAATAATTTCAATCATTTTAACAATAATATCATTTATACTAGTCTTAATATTCTTAACATTATATAACATACATAAATTAGAATAAGGTAATTATCTTAAATTATTAGATTTAAAATCTTGAAGAGAATCTAACAATTTAATAGCTACCTCTGTTTTTTCAATATTTCCATTACATATATTTTTAACTAATTCCTGATTATAACTATAAATTTGCCCGCCATATTCAAATCTAGCCATTTTATGGGAGAAGTTAGATTCCAAATTTGTAGGATTCAACTTAACTTTTGGTTTTGAATGTTCCCTAAATATTACCTGTTCTAGAAGTTCGTCACTATTTACATAAAAATGACTGTTAACGATAAAATAACTTGCTGCTAAATAATTTAGATAATCTTTTTCATTTAATCTAAATCTTAATTTATGAAATCTGTTTCTATCATTTAATTTTCTTAAAAATTTAAAACGATCAAGAGAAAATATTTTTCTTGAAAACTTTCTTAAACCCTTTTTAATGCTTGTTTCATCGCTATATTTCTCTAATGAATTGTAAAGAATTGGATATTTTTCCAAAAAAGGATTAATAAACCTCATGATGTGTGGTCCGCCAGGTCCTAATGTATACTCCTCAAAATATTTTTTTTCATAGTTTACAAGTAATTTTAAATCATTTTTCAGACCATAAAAGCATTCATCTGCCATATAAAAAGGTCGTGTTATTTCAAACCATGGTACCCATACCTTTGCTTTGAAAATATTTCCATTAGGTAGGTCTTCAGTTATTTCAAATAAATCTTTAGAAGTTATTATCTTTTTCAAAAAATCAGGATGTATATATACATCAGACCTAGTTTTTAATATAAAATTATTACCTTTAATATTGCCTAAACCAACATCCAAGGCTTTCATCTGTTTCCATATATTTCCTTCCCCTCCAACTGCTGGTTCCTCACTTTCCATTATTATTACATTCATATCCTTCATCAATTGATGTATTTCTGGATTTTTCTGAGGTTCCCCTTTCCATGTGGAAAAATATATGTTATTTACTAGGCCTTGTTTTTTTAGTTCACTTAGATCTTGAAGTGACTTTTTAAACAAATCAACAGTCCTAATCAGACCGCAAAATAAAATATCTATACTCATTTTTCCAATATACTTTTTAAATTTTAACTATTTATATACTTAATCGTTTAAAAAATCTAAAACTCTTCTTATATCATAAGGGTTTTTTACTTGGCATATTTTAGCTCCAGACTTATTTGCAGCCTCTAAACCAACAGGAGAATCTTCAACTATTAACACTTCATCTTTGTTTAGATTAAGCCTTTTTATAGCCTTTAAATACATTTCAGGATCAGGTTTTGGATTTAAAACCTCTTGATTTGATATTATAAATTCAAAACCCATAACTCCTCCATAGCTTAAAAGTAATTCAGTACTTTTTCTTATAGAATTACTACATACTGCAAATGGTATTCCTTTTCTTTTTATTTCATTTATTACTTCTATAACCTCATTTATAGGTGTAATTGTTTCTGGAATCAGTTTAAATGTTATTTCTTGTTTCTCTGAATTTACCTTATCAATCATATCTTTATAAAAACCTAATTTTTCCAGTTTTTTCTTAGTAGGTAAACCATTAAGGTGATTCATATGGTATTCTTCATCTATTTCTCTGTAAGGTTTAACAGCTTCTAAAAATGCTTTCTCGTGAAGTTTTACAGCATCTACTAAAACACCATCTAAATCAAATAGTATTGCTTTTATCATTTCTAAATAGCTTAATTATAGTTAGTAAATTATATTATTTCTATATTTGGAAAATTATGACTTATTTCTCCTCTTTTAAGAAATTCTAAGAATTTTTGAGCATCATTAGGTGTTCCCAATCCGTGTACGAATCTCGGTCTTGAGAGTCTTATAGTCTTTCCTCTTCTTATCAGATAATTATAAACAGGAGCAACATAAAATTCCCCATTTGTTCTATCATTTTCATCAATCATCTCTTCTGCAGCCCATACAAAATCTCTTCCCTTAGAAAAATAATAAGCACCTATATTAGCGTTCCGTGATATTTGAATTTTTTCAGCTGTTTCGGTAACAATTCCCTCAGAATCAGTTTTTGCAAAACTCCATTTAGGATTATTAGCATAAAATACTGGAATTATTCCATCAACTTTTTCATAATTCTCTATATCTTTAAACAAGGTTTTTCCATCTATAAAATGATCAGAATCTGTAATTAAAAGGGGTTGATTGTTATTAATAAATTCCCTAGCTAAAAGAGCAGTACATGCAGCTCCATCTGTTATATGATCTACAATTATTATTTTTATTTCGTTCCCAAAAATATTTCTAAGTTCTTCATCTATTTTAGATTTTTCAACATGATCTTTTAATACCAGAAATATAAGTTGATCTCCATTTTTTATTGGTAAAGAAGAAATCGCCCATTCAACCATGGGATGACCAGCTATATTTATAATTGGTTTAGGTTTTCTATATTCTGGATTCTTATCAGCTTCTACGAGGAATCTACTTCCTCTTCCAGCCATGGGAATAAGAATATTCATTTTTCTCTTTTTACCTTTTTCTCTTTTTATACAATTTGCAATGTTTGGTGTTTTATAAATATAATTACACAGAAGAAGATATTTAATCTCATTAAAGTTAAGTAGTAAATTAACTTTCAGTAAATTACTAAAAATTATTTTACTATATCTTTTTGATAGCACATAATCTTTTAAATATTAATTCCTAAAAACTAATATGAAAGTATTCAAACATAGTAATATGATAAGGGGGTGGTTTGTGGGAGAATTTACCCCTACAGCTTTTTCAACTAAAGATTGTGAAGTTATGCTTAGATCATACAAAGCTGGAGATAGTGAAGCAAAACACACACATAAAGTTGCAACTGAAATCACACTTATTTCTAAAGGAGAAGTTGAAATGAATGGAATTAGGTATAAAGAAGGAGATATCATTGTAATGGAACCAGGAGAAGCGACAGATTTTAAGGCAATTACAGATGCAACAAATGTTGTAGTTAAAGTACCAAGTGTTAAAGGAGATAAATATTTAGTTGACTAATTATTTACTAATTCTAAGACTTCAAAAGGATAATCAGTGCAAATAGCATCAGGTTTTAAGGCAATAATTTCTTTTATTCTTTCAAATAATTTTTCTTTATTTCCTGCATCACTATGTGATTCTCCTCCTAAAAGTCCTGGAGAAGTCCCATGAAGTTCAGGAGTAACAAGAGCTATGTTATAACCTTCTTTTCTTAAAATATCAAAATTTTCTTTAGTGTAAAACTTTTTGTCACTTCCATCTTCTTTTAGAGTATCCCATTCATCAAGCCATACCCAATCATACAATTTTTTATACTCTTTAGATTGGTTAATAGATAAAAGAGTATTTCCAATTAAACTACCATATCTTTTAATATCATATTCATGTGCTACAGATGGAGCTAGTTTTATTTCAGGAATTTTACTTTTAATATACTCCGCTATTTCAGACTTTACATCAAAGATTAACAATTTATTAATAACGCTTGGAAATTCTAATATTTCTGTAATCAATCTATCAACTTTTTCCTTCGTCTGATTAATTCCCTTAAGATGAAGAGCATGTAACTCAACATTACTCTTTTCTATTAATTCTAAAACTTCAGAAAATTTAGGGATTCTGCCATCAATTTTATCTCCATACTTAAATTTTAAGATTTCTCCTGTATTTACTTCTGAAAATAATCTAACATCTTTATTATCTGTTATTCTTTTAAGTGAGGCATCATGAAAAACAATAATTCCATCTTTTGTAAAGTTTGGATCAAATTCTAATCCAAAACCTCTTTCTATATGATTCTTAAAAGCTTCATAACTGCTTTCAGGAAAGAATTTTTCTCCATTTGGTTCTAAGCCCCTATGTGTAAGTATAATCATTTTATCACATTAAACTGTAAGTCTTATAATTTAAAAACATTATTTAACTGTTAAATTCATGGAAAATAAGGAGAGTTTGGGTAAACAGGCTCTATTTGGGTCTTTTTGGAATTTTATTGTTGCAATAATTCAAAGGATTGGGGGATTAATTTTCACAGTAATTCTTGCTAGATTTTTATTACCAGAGGGTTTTGGGCTTTATAACTTAGTTTTGTCAGTAGCTATAATTTTTGCAATGTTTACTCAGGAAGGAATTCATAAATCTCTAATTCGGTATTTATCTGAAGCAATTAAATCTAAAAGTAAAGACAAGGAAAGAGATTACTTTAAGTTTATTTTAAAGCTTAAAATAATTATTTTATTATTTTTTTCTATAGCTATGGCTGTTTGTGCATATCCTTTAGCGTATTACATTTACAATAAACCAATTTTATTTCCTCTTTTACTTATAGGATCTATATACATATTTGCAGCTTCTCTTGAGCAGTTCTTTTCATCATTCTTCTTTGCAGTAAAAAAAATAAAATATGTTGCATATAAAGAAATAATTTTTCAGGTAACAAGGTTATTACTTGTACTTATGTTATTTGTTTGGATTTTCAAAGACCCTTCTGTAGAAAATGCTTTATGGATATTAATTTTAGCCTCAATAGTAACGCTCATTTATACAATTTATAAATCATATAAAATTTTACCACACCTTTTTAAAGGTAGAAGCCAAGTAAACAAAAAAGATAAAAGAAGAATTACTAAATTTTCATTTTTCCTTTCAATATCAGCAATCTCTATTGTGTTTTTGGGAAACATAGACACTTTAATGATTGGTCTTCTAATTGACGATGTTTCTTATGTCGGGTTCTATAAAGCAGCATTTATTCTAGCTGCAAGTGTTTCAGGATTGCTAGCATTTAGCCAGGTTTTATTACCTATTTTTGTTCAAATAAAGAAATATCGCCTTGAAGAAGTATTCAATAGATCATTTAGATACGCAATGCTAATCTCTGTTCCAGCTTCATTTGGTCTTGCAGTGCTAGGAAATTATTTTTTAGTTCTATTATATGGGCATGACTACTTAAATGCTACAACTTCTCTATATTTCCTTGCATTTTTAATAGTGACTTCTATTCAAGTAGGATTTTTTACAGAACTTTTTTCAGCTAAAGAAAGACCAAAAGAACCGATAAATTTATTGGTTGGGATAATAGTGCTTAACATTATATTAAACTTTATTTTTATTAAGTGGTTTGCAATTTACTCTTTATCTTGGGCAATTACTGGAGCTTCTCTTGCTACTTTAATCAGTTGGTTAGTTTATACTATAGGGCTTTTTTATCTAACAAAAAAGAAACTTAAAATAAAAACTTCAGTTTCCTCAATAATTAAACCAACAATAGCATCTATTATAATGTCTATTTTATTAATATATTTAAGAAATTTATTTGGAAATATTAATATTGTAAATGGAGCTGTTTTAGTTATAACTGGAGTTTTAGTTTATACCTTACTTATTTTATTAATGGGTGGAGTTAAGAAAGAAGACTATATCATAATAAAAGAATTAGTAAATAAAATAAAAGTATTTTAGATAATTTCCTTTATTCCATCAATTAAACCCCTAATTCGATGGTAATCTTTTTTAATCAAAGCAATAAGAGAGTTTTTTATAATTAAACCTATAATTGACCACCAGAAAGCTATAATATATAATATGGTTTTCGGTAAATTCTTCTTGAAAAAATAATGATGATAAATAATAACTCTTTTTGTATGAGTATAACCATCAATTTTTTTATTTCTTCTAGGCATTGTATGAATTACTTTTGCAAAAGGGGTGAAATAATTATTATATTCTTTTGAAACTCTGTAAGCAATATCATCATCATCATTCCAAGCATAACCTCCACATTTTTCATCAAACCTGAATTTTAAAAAAACTTCTCTTCTGAAAGCCATACTAAAACCATATAGAAATTCACATTTTTTTATTTCTTTTACATCTTTACCAAAAGTTGTAGCCATACCAGAAATCTGAAATTTTCCATTTCCCTCTCTAGTTAAAAGAAAAATACTTGAAAAAACATTATTTAATAAAGCTGTTAATTTCTGCTTACTATTTTTACGTTTAATAATAGGATTGCTTGTAACTCCTCCTATTTCTTCAAGCTTTTTTTCATTAAAAACTCTTTTTATTTCTTCAAGATAGTTTTTAGACCATATAGTATCATCATCTGAAAATAGAATAATATCTCCTTTACTTTTTTCAGCTCCAAAATTTCTTTGATAAGGTCCACCAGCTGTTTTTATGTAAAAATATTTTATTTTTAATAGTTTTACATTAAATTTTGATAACTCTTTTTTTACACTATCATTATCACTTGAATCAACAATTATTATTTCATCAGGTTTTAATGTCTGTAATTTTATAGACTCTAAACAATCAACTACTTCTTTAGCTCTATTTCTGGTAGGTATAATTACAGATATAGTTTGATTAGCTTGTTTTTTCATTCTAATAAATCTAGCCCTTATTCTTATAGAATTCTTTTATCTTACTTACGATAAATTCCTGTTCTTCTTCACTAAGATCAGTAGACGATGGTAAATAAATACCCCTATGTCCAAGATCAGCAGCCTTTAACCCTTTCCATTTGTCATCATAATACATGGCCTGCTGACTCATAGGCTTAAAAAATTGTCTAGTTTCTATTCCATGACTTTCTAAGAAACTTTGTAATTTATGTTTATCATTTTGATCGTCTAACAAGATGTCATACATCCATAAAACATTTCTTTTCGGAAGAACTTTAATTCCAGTTACATCTTTTAATTTTTCATCATATCTGGTTTCTATATCTTTCCTTTTATCAAGTATTTCATCTATTTTTTCAAGCTGGGCGAGAGCAACACCTGCCTGCATATTAGTCATTCTAAAATTATAAGCAACTTTTTTATGCACAAATGTATGGTCTGCTGTAAAAGCCATACCTCTCAAATGCACCATTTGTTTTGATAAATGATCATCATTTGTAACGCAAATTCCACCCTCTCCAGATGAAATAATTTTATTTGCATATAAAGAAAAACAAGCTATGTCTCCTACAGGTTTTATACCATGTGCTTCTGCAGAATCTTCCACAACTCTTAAGTTATAATTATGTGCAATATCCATAATTTTATCCATATTACATCTTCTTCCATAAATATGTACAGGCATAATTGCTCTTGTTTTAGGTGTAATTTTTTCTTCGATTAAATCAGCATTGATATTAAGATCATCTCCACAATCCACAAAAACAGGAGTTGCTCCTGTGTAAGTTACAGCCCATGCACTTGCAACCATTGTAAATTCAGGTACAATTACTTCATCACCATCTCTTATTCCCAATGCTCTTAAAGCTAGAGTTAGAGCAGCTGTTCCAGATGAACATGCTATACCATGTTTATATTCATTAAATTCAGCAAACTTTTTCTCAAATTCTTTTACAAAATTACCCTGAGAAGAGATCCAACCATCTTTGATTGCCTTTGTTACATATTCTAATTCATTTCCTTTTAAATATGGTCTTGAAACAGGGTATTTATATTCCATTTTGTAATTTACACAAATTTATTATTTTGATCCTTTAATATTTTGATTATATCATCAACAACTACTGCTTTATGTTTAAGGTAATACTCTTTTTCAGCTAGTTTTAAATCATGTTCACACATTTTCTTTACAAGTTCTTTAAAGCTTATTTCAGGAACCCATCCTAATTTTTCTTTAGCCTTTGTAGGATCAGATAACAAAAGATCTACTTCTGTTGGCCTGAAATATCTAGGATGGATTTTTACAATCACCTTGCCATTTTCATCTAAATATTCTTCATCAAATCCTGATTTGCCATTTGACTTTATGTTAAGTCCAAGCTCTTTAGCAGATTCTTCTAAGAAATGTCTTACACTATATTTTTCTCCAGTACCTATAATATAATCTTCTGCTTTATCTTGCTGTAGAATCATCCACATAGCTCTCACATAATCTTTAGCATGCCCCCAGTCTCTTTCAGAATCTAAATTACCTAAATAAATTTCTTTCTGTAAACCCATTTTTATTCTTGCTAATGATCTAGTTATTTTTCTAGTTACAAAACTTTCACCTCTTCTTTCTGATTCATGATTAAACAATATTCCATTACAGGCAAATATCCCATAAGCCTCTCTATAATTTATAGTTATATGATGGGCATAAACTTTAGCACAGGCATATGGGCTTCTTGGATAAAAAGGAGTAGTTTCTTTTTGAGGTGTTTCAACAACTTTCCCAAACATTTCAGATGAAGAAGCTTGGTAGAATCTGGAATTTGGACATATATTTTTTATAGATTCCAATAGTCTTAATGTTCCTAAAGAAACTGTATTTGTTGTATTCTCTGGTATATCAAAACTAATTCTAACATGGCTTTGAGCTCCAAGATTATAAACTTCATCAGGCATAACACTTCGAATTATTTTTTCAACAGAGCTCGAATCAGTTAAATCTCCATAATGTAATATCAAAGATCCTTTATCAACTCCTGTATATCCAGAAGATTTATCAATTTCAGTCAGATGATCAATTCTATCTCTATTTACTCCACTAGACCTTCTAACAATTCCATGTACTTCATATCCCTTTTCAATAAGGAATTCAGCAAGATAACTTCCATCCTGTCCTGTAATTCCAGTTATTAGTGCTTTTTTCATAACTTCTTTTTTATGCCTCTTATAATAAAAATCCTAGGAAGAAGTGATTTTTAAGATTTGTTATCCTCTAGAAATAAACTATAATGACTACTTTGACTTAATGACTAGGTAGCCATTTCATCAGGTCTTATGCTTTGAAGCGCTCCTCTTGTAGAATACATTAAATCTACACACTTACCTGTTCCAGGCAGCCTACTTGTGTTTAAAAGAGTTTGAATATCTTCATATTTTGAAACTAAAACCAATTCTTTATGTTCTCTTTCTCTTTTAGATACTTTCTCCATCCATGCTCCACCCTCAAAATATTTATTCGGTACATCTGTAAAAACTAAATGTGAGAAATCCATATCTCCTCTATTTGCGCTCATATATCCACCCACTAAAATTATTCTTTTTACACTTGATTTATCAATTCCTAATTCCTCCCTAGATTCTTTTAAAACTTCAGCTTCAAGATTAACATCTATAGGGTTATCTTTGTAAGTTAAATGTCCAGTAACTCCATTTAAAGCTCCAGGTAAATCAACATTTTCAGATCTTTCTCCCACTACTATAGATCCTTGAGTTGTAATAATTAACCCCATTACTCCTGGAGCTCTTGAAAAATAAGCCCACTGGTCATTAAAATCTTTAATACCTTTTTGTTTAAGATTTTCATTTCCTTCAGGACCTCTTTCAAAGTCTTCCCTAAATGCTAAATAATGTGAAGCTCCAAGACCTAATTTTAAAGTTCCATCAACAAGGCTAGTATAATCTAATCTAAATTTTCTATCATCAAAGTGAGAATTTGTACCATCAGAAATTTTTCCACTAGCAATTAAATTGTTATGTACATTTTTAACATACCATTCTCTGTTTCTTGGTAGCTGAGAGTTATTAATATCAGCTGCACATGATCCATCTACCCCTCTTACATTTATTCCTTCAACATTTTTTCTTAAAAGAGGAATTCCTTCTCTTGTTTGTTCAACAGCATAATCATATGTCATAAAACCTAAATAAAATTCTTCTTTTTAAAGATATATGCAGATTATTGATTATTTTTAGAATTATTCTTTATCCAATTATCTAATAATACTGAACTTGATCTTATTTTTCCTCCACCTACATTAAAAACTATTTTGCATCCTACTTTTTCACAAGCTTCCCTTTCTTCTTTTGGAATTGTTTCTAAGCTATTTTTATCCCCGCCATTGGCAAAAACATCCGGTTTAATATGAATTATTGCATCACTAATATCACCATCACCAATTACTACAACTTCATCAACACATCTTAGTTCTTTTATTATTGCTACTCTATCTTCGACTGGCATAAATGGAGCACCCTTTTTTTTAACTAAAAATTCATCACCATCAATTACAACAATTAACTTATCTCCCAATGCTTTAGCAGCCTGAAATGATAACAAATGTCCTAGATGTAATGGGTCAAAACCTCCACTTACCATTACAACCCTTTTTTTAGTTTCAGTTTTTTCCTCACCATTTGTTTTTAATTCTTCGTCCATTTTAATTTTTAATTACTAAATATTCCAGAAGCAATTAAAGCTCTTTTAACATAAGGGTGATAGTTCTCATCAATTTTATTAACCCACTTATATTCAGACTGAGTGTTATCTAATTTAACACTTCCACCAATATATTTAGCCAGATAAACTCTAGCTACATAATGAACACCTGTTTTAACATTAGGAAAATCTGTTTCATCAAATATAATATCTTCCATCATAATAAGTTTTTCAACCTTTATTTCCAAACCAACTTCTTCTATAGCTTTTCTTAAAGCTGTTTTTTCAGGCATTTCTCTCTTAAACTGTCTCCCTCCAGGAATCCACCACTGGTCTTTACAAGGATCTTGAGTTCTCTTTGCCAAAAATACTTCTCCTTTATCATTATAAATAACAACATCAACAGCTAGAATTATAGAATGTTCGAGAATTCCCTCATATATTTCACTGGGTATTTTTGAAGCCATAAATCTCAATTACTCTTTAACTTTATTTCTTTATCAATTTCTCTTTGTTTGTGTTCTATTAATAATTTAATTAGTTCTTTAAATTTTACTTTAGGTTCAAAGCCTAATTTTTCCCTTGCTTTGGAAATATCTCCAACCAATTCAACTTGTTTACCAGGTCTTGCAAACTTTGGATCTATTTCTACCAATCCTTTTGGATTTAATCCGACTAATCCAAATGCTTCATCAACTAATTCTTGAATTAAATGAGATTCTCCTGTTGAGATAACAAAATCTTCAGGTTTATCATATTGCATTATTTTCCAGGCAGCTTCCATATATTCTTTTGCATATCCAATATCGACTGGTAAATCTAATGCACCAATAGTCATTTTATCCTGCATTCCTTTAGAAATTCTTACAGCAGATGAGCAGATTTTATGCAATAAGTACTCCTCACTTCTTCTTGGAGAATCATGATTGAAAAATATTGCAGTTGAAACAAACATTCCATGCACATCTCGATAATACTTAGCTAAGTAAAATGCTAATAACTTTGCACATGCATAAGGACTTTGTGGAGCAAATAAAGTTTTTTCATTTTGGGGAACTTGAATAGCATCCCCAAACATTGTAGAGCTTAATGGTTGGAAGAATTTTATTTTAGGATTAACCTGTTTAATTATTTCTAAAACCCTTCCAACAGAAGCAGCAGTTATGTCATATGAATAAGCAGGTATTTCATAGCTCCATGCAACATGGTCCTGATCAGCTTCATTATATATTTCATCAGGCTGTACACTTGATATTATTCTATATAAAGAAGTTTGGTCAGCAAGATCTCCCTTATGTAATGTTATTTGGTTAACAATGTGATTTATATTTCTAAGATTTCCAGTTGCAGATCTTCTGTACATTCCATGCACTTCATATCCTTTATCAAGTAAAACTTCAGCAAGATAACTTCCATCCTGTCCTGTAATTCCTAGTATTAAAGCTTTCTTTTTTTTATCTTTGATATTTTCAATTCCCTGATGACTATAAATCTCTACACTTGGAAGAGCAAAAATAAATTTCCCTCCATTTTTCAGCCATTCCTCTTCTCTCTTAATAAAAGAATCTCTGAAGGCATAAGGTAAAACTAAAAAATAATCCGCATCTTTCTTTGCCTCACTTTCTTTGATTATTGGTATATCAGAACCAACAGTAAATTTCCCAAATTTTTCTTCACTTATTTCTGCAATTCCACTAATTTCTTTCTCCCCTAAACCATAATACTGTAAAATAGTATTCCCTTTTGTTGAAGCTCCGTAACCATAAATTTTTTTTCCTTCACTAATAAGCTGCTTTATTAACTTCGCACAATCTTCTTTATTTTTCTTAAGTCTTTCAGCAAATTCTAAATAACTTTCTTTGGTGATATTTTCATTGTAATTAATACTCCCATTTTTATAATGCCTTGCAAATAATCTGTAACTTCCCCCATTTATTGAATTTTCTTCAACTTTAAAAATTTCAAGACCATTTCTTTCAAATAATTCCTTTAATGATTGATAAGAATAATATTCAATATGCTCATGACATATGTTTCCTATGTCATTTTTTTCAAGCATTGGTTTTGAAGTCATTAACTGAGCAACAAATATTCCATTATTGTCTAAAACTTTAACAGCATCTCTAATAAACTGATTCGGATCATCCATGTCATAAAACATACCTATAGCTGTAATTATTTTAGCTTTTTTCTCACCAACACTTTTTAGATAATTTTCATAATTCCAAAAATCAGCAATTGGTATATCTACCCTTTTTTTCATTTCATCAATAAGATTTGTTGCAGGTTCGCAACCAACCTTTACAACATTTTTGGGATAAAAACTTAAAAGAGTTCCATCATTAGCTCCTATATCAAGTACAATTTCTCCATCTTTCAAATCAACCATTTTACTAGAAACCTCGGAAATTTCTTTCAAATCATTAATAATGATTTGATTTAGTCCTGATCTATACCAATAATGGCCAGAATACATTAGTTCTTGTGGAGCTGTATGCCTTAGTTGAACCAATGTACAATTATCACACCAGACAAGATCTAATGGAGCATTACCTATATTGTCTCCTTTAGATTTTACAAAAGTAGAAATATATAAATCTCCCAAAGAAAATAAATCTGTTAGTTTATCAGATCCACAGATTCTGCATTTATCTATCTCCTTTATACTCATGAATTTATGTTTAATTGAGTATATATAAATTTTTAGATAATTTGTATAATTAAAGATTAAATTACTACTACTTTCAGATTACTTTAAAGTCTTTAATCTCTTTTTGTTATTTATGAAATCATTAATTGCAGACATAACTTCATTTAATTCAATAAGATTCATACACCATACTCCTCCTGGCTTTATGCATGGCTTAGACCAATCACATGGGCAACTAATTGTTTTTCCATTACAATGAATATCATGGTAAATTATTTTAGTATTTCTTAAAGGTCCAAAAACTTTTCTATCAACTGGACCTGAAAGCTCTATAAGATTTCCACCACTAACCCAGCTAATATCAGTTGCAACCCCATCATTTGCAATAACACAATCAGCCTTACCAAAAATAACAGACATTCCTCTTAAATTAAAGTTAACAACTGGTACACAAAAACTTTTTCTATTATTAGAAAGCCTTTTAATCATTCCTTCATCATTTCCAGCCCCCGAAATTAATATTTTATGTTTGGGATATTTTTTATGGAACAAATCTATAAGTTTATCAAATTTCTTTTCAGGCCATCTTTTTGTATCACTTGTAGCCCCTGGCGAAAAAACTACATATTTTTCAACTTTATTTTTCTTAAGAAAATCATTAGCAAGTTTTTTATCATTTTCATCAACTTCTATTTTAGGCCAGATATTATCTATCTTAATATCAAAAGCTCTTTCAATAAGTCTAACATGCTCTTTTATTACATGTGTTATTTCATCATAAAAAACAGGGTGTGTTAAAAACACTTTTCCACCATTAATATTATAATAACTAACACGATTTTTTATTATTGGAAGAAATAAAAAGAAAAACATATTTAGTTTACTTCTTCTAAGATCAATTCCCACATCAAATTTTTCTTTTCTAATTTTCCTAAATACTTTAATATAGTCTTTTAAAGCCTGCAGATTTTTTCTCCTCCAAAAAAGATCTATTTCAATTATCTTATCAACATTTTTATCTTTTTCAATTATAGTTCTGTTTCCATCAGTAGCAAGAACACAAATCTCAATATTGGGAAAGTGTTTCTTTAGTTCTCTGAAAACAGTTGTAGAATAAACCATATCTCCTAAATGGTCGTTTCTTATAAAAAGAACTTTTTTAGGATTTTTAATAGGCTTAAATTTATCACTTTTAAAAAAAGCAGTTATTTTATCAAAGTAATAATCAGAACTTCCAGAATTTTTATCTCTAATTTTGTATAATTGGGAACCTTTCATTTTAGCCCCTTATGCAGAAGGATGATTCTTTTTTATCTCTTTAAATCCAATTCCTGTAGACTCCACGATTATATTTTTTGCCTGACTTCTCTGCTTGTTTACAAGTTCTGTTTCTAAATACAACTCTCCAATTTTAGCATAATTCTTTTCACCCTCTCTTTCTTTATTCATAGCCTCTAACAAATCCCATTCTTTTTTATTAATTTCATATAATTCTTCAATCCAAGAATCCTCAATTTTCACACCCTTATTTTCAAATTCACTAAGTGCCTTTTTTAGAGCAGAAAATTCATCATGTAACTCTGGTTTTCCAATTCTTTCAATTTTGAGTTTAACAATACTTATCCTATCAATTATTTCAGCAGGTGGTACTTCCATATTACTCTCCCGAAATTTTGCTTTAAATAATTATTGGTTCTGTGCTAATACCATTCAGTTAATTTTCTATTTATCAATTTTTCTAGATCTTTGGTGTCTTTTTCATAGACTTTTCTTATTTTTTCGAACAATTCAGAACTCATTTGCTCCTTCTTCACCTTTTTTTTATTTGCTTTATTTATAGACTCAAAGAAACTATTAATTTTTGTAGATCTTTTGATAAAAGAAATTATTTTTCCCAAACCCACATTTTCAAGAAATAAAGTTATTTTTCTCAGAAAATTTATAATGTATCTTAAAGACTTGACTTTTGTAGCCTGTTGAGGATTTACCTTTTCATGCAAAGATTTAGGTTTAAAATTAGGGTTAACTCCTAGGAATCTATAAAGTTCTTTGACAACTTTCTCAGGATTTTTATTTATATCTTCATAAATAATGACATGAATATTCTTCCTAGGAAATAAATCAAAATAAACCTTCAAGTGTTTGTAATACATGCCCCTTTCCATATAATTGTCTAGATCATTTTCCTTCTTCTTTCTGAAAAAAGCTTGCTCAAAATCCTCTTTCTCTTTTAGATCACTTAATTTTATATTATTCCAGTCAGAGTAGGCCCTTGAAACAGGTTCTCTTAAAGAAACTATTAGCTTAATATTTGGAAAGTACTTTTTTATTATTTTACTAGCATCTGGATCATATAAATAATAAGTACTAAATTCTCCCTTTTTTTTACCCTTTGAGTTTTTAAATAACTCAAAATACCCATTTATACCTCTTATTTCATACTCACTTTTTGTGTTATTTGCCCTAGTTTTTGAGAAATAATTAAGCTCTTTAGTGTATGGAAAAAATATTTCTGGATGTTCCATTAAACACTCAGCAATCCAGGTTGTTCCACTTCTTGCAGCCCCTATACCAGCAAAATCTATCTCAATGTTACTCATTTCAACCAGTCTTTCCGAGTATAGACAACTTTTTAATTATTGCTAATCAAGAATAGCCATGGAGGTTGCGATTACTTTTGATGTCGAGCCTGATTTACACTCAGGCAACTTTAAAAGTATAATTGAGGGAATACCAAAAATAATGGGTATTCTTGAAAAATATAATGTAAAAGGTACTTTTTTTACTACAAGTGACTGTATTGAAAAGAATCCAGAGGTATTTAGAGAATTAATCCGAAGAGGTCATGAAATAGCCTCTCATGGACACAGGCACGCAAGATTTGACGAGCTGACTTTTGAAGAAACAGAACTTTCGCTAATAAATTCTAAAAAAACTTTCAAGAAATATTTAAATCAACAACCAAAAGGTTTTAGAGCTCCTCAATTATCTATTGATAAAAAAACACTTTATCTACTCAAAAAACACAAATTTACTTATGATTCTTCATTTGCACCTTTAGACTTAATGCTTCTCTTCTTCCTTCCAAGTAAATTTAAGCAATGGTTATGGCATTTTTTTTCAAATAAAAAAGTATATGAAATAAAAAAGGATTTGTATGAAATACCAACCTCTGCAATTATAATTCCTTTTGTTTCTCTAGTATTTAGGGTACTCAACCCCCAAATGATTAAAACTTATTCAGAACTAGTAAAGATATTTAATAAACAGTTAGTGATTTATTTTCACTCTTGGGACTTTATTGATGTTCCAGAGAGCAAAATAGATAGATTGTGGAGTAAAGAAAAACTTATATATAACCTAGACAAATTTCTTGAATATTCAACAAAAAAATATGAATTTAAAAAGCTATACGAAATGGTGAAAAAAGATGGTACAAAAAAATACGCCTGAGTTGTGGGATACTTTATGGGATCCGGTTTCAAAAGAAGAGGACATTTTTAATTTGAAAAAAGAAGAAAGTTCAATAAGATGGAGAAGAATAGAAAAAGAGGTATTAAAGAAATTTGGATCATTTAAGGGTCTAAAAGTTATTGAACTTGGTGCAGGAGGAGGGACAAATGCACTCTTATTTGCTCTTAGGGGATCAGAAGTTTATGTTTTAGACTACTCAAGTAAGGCTTTGAAAAGAAGTCAGGAATTTTTTTCAAGGCATGATATAAAATCTAATATGATTATGCAAGATGCATTAAACCTTGATAAAAATCTTTTTGGAAAGTTTGATGTATCAATGTCTTTTGGTTTAGCAGAACATTTTACAGGAAAGAATAGGATACAAATAATAAAGTCACATTTTGATGTCCTGAATAATAAAGGGGTATCATTTATATCAGTTCCAAATAAGTGGAATATTCCATATAGAATACATAAATCTATTTTTGAAATAATTGGTATATGGAGAGTTGGAGAGGAATATCCATTTTCCCGAAAAGAACTGAAACTAATATCATTAAAGTTAGGGAAGAATATTAATTTTATAGGTAGTTCGTTTATTTCTTCTTTAAACTATATTAATCCCTTCCAGATAATTAGAAAAAAACAAATAAAGAAAAATTTTGAAATGGAAAAAATAAAACCTCAAAAAGGCAATTATTTAGACCGGTATTTAGGGTATGCTCTGGTATTAGTTGGTAAAAATAGTTAGATAGGTAGTTTTTTATAGATATTTAGTGATTATTTTTTATGGAAAAGCTTAAGATTTTGGAACTGACAAACTTTTCAGCAGGTGCGTGCGGAGTATTTGCAAGAGTTATTCAGGAAAGCATTGAACTTAAGAAATTAGGTTATGAAGTAAGAGTTTTTTCATCAAATTTGGAAAAAGGCACAAATAAAATAGTTAATAATAGTGCAGAAATACAAGGAATTAAAATATCTCGTTTTCCAGCAAAACAGCTTGGAGGAGAGAGCTATATGAAATGGTTTTCAAAAGAATCTGAAAAACTAGCAGTCACATTTAAACCAGATGTGATAATAGCTCATTCTTACAGACATAAACATACTCATTCAGCTTTAGATCTTGGTAAAAAAATTAACTCTAAAGTCTTTCTTGTAACTCACGCCCCATTTGGTAGAAATAGGGGTTTTACTAATAATATTATAGTTTCATTATATGATTTTTTTCTTGGAAGGAGAAAATTAAAGAAATTTAATAAAGTCATAGCAATAACTAAATGGGAAATATCTTATCTTGAAAAACTGGGTTTGGAAAGAGATAGAATAGTTTACATTCCTAACGGAATACCTAATATTTTCTTCACACAAAAACCAAAAAAAGAACAAAATAAAATACTGTTTTTAGGAAGAATTTCACCAATTAAAAACCTAGAAACCTTGATAAAATCAATACATTTTTTAAGTGATAAAAAAATAACTTTAGAGATTGTTGGACCAGCAGAAGAGGATTACAAGTTAAATTTAATATCTTTAATAAAGAACTTAAAAGTAGAATCTAGAGTTGTTTTCTATCCAGCAGTTTACGACTTAAAAGAAAAAATAGAAAAAATAGATTCTTGTAAAATATTTGTTCTTCCAAGCTTTAGTGAAGGTATGCCTCAATCGCTAATAGAAGCCATGGCTAGGAAAAAAATAGTTATCTCAAGCGATAATCTTGGGGGTAAAGAATTAATAGAAAATAATAGTAATGGTTTTATTTTTGAAACAGGAGATTATAACCAACTAGCAGAAGTTATTGATAAGTCAATAGATCTGAAAGATAAAAAAATACAAGCCCATGCAGAAAAATCAGTAGAAAAATTTAAATGGAGCATACTTATAAAAAATCTAGAGAGTTTGTTTAATTAAATGGAAATACTAATAATAAAAACAGGAGCTCTTGGAGATGTATTAAGGACAAGCTTTGTAGCTCAAGCATTGAAAGATAAATATAAATCAAAAAACCCAGAAATATACTGGATTGTAGACTCATCTGGAGTTCCTTTATTAGCAAATAATCCTCATATTGGCAAAATAATAGAAACAAAAGACAAAGATTCCCTTTCAAATAAACATTTTGATTTAGTTATTAACCTAGAGGAGTCTGTTGAATTATGCAAATTTTCCAGCTCTTTAAATTCTAATGAAATTATAGGCTTTTTGTTTAGAGATGATAAAATTATTCCTAGCCATTCTGCTAAAGAATGGTTTAATATGTCTATGTTGGGTAAAAAGCCAGATAATAATATTTTAAAAAAGAAAAACAAAAAAACACACAGACAGATAATATCTGAAATTATAGGGGTGAAATATGGAAATCAAGAGCCATTTTTGAGGTTAAATGAAAAACAAAAAAATTTTACAGAAGATTTCTTAAGAAGATATAAAATAACTAAAGGAGACTTAATAATTGGTTTAAATACTGGGTCCTCAGATAGGTGGCCGAAAGAACTTCCAATAAAAAAAACTGTCAAATTAACAGAAGAGATATATAAAAAATTTAATGCTAAAATACTTCTTTTTGGTGGACCTCAAGAATCTGAAAGGAATAAGGAAATAATAAGACTATCAAAAGCTCCAATAATTGATACTGGCTGTGGAAACGATCTTTTTGAATTTCCAGCTCTTTTAAGTATTTGTAGTATTATAATTACTACAGACAGTTTAGGTCTTCATATGGCTCTAGCTTTAAAGAGAAAAACTATTTGTTTAGTTGGTCCAACTTCTTCAGCAGAACTAGATATGTATAATTTAGGGGAGAAAATTATTGCAGATTCAAATTGTTTGTGTTGTTATAAAACAAGTTGCAAAAGTATGGATAAAATCAAATTAAGTAAAATAATTAAAACTCTAAATAAAATAGTAGATCAAAAAATTACTCTTTTAATCACAGCTTTCAAGGAACCAAATATAGGAAAGGCTATAGAATCTGCACAATTACAAAAAACTAATTTTCAATATAAAATATTAATTTCTGCACCAGACGAAGAAACTCTTAAAATAGCAGAATCATATAAGGAAAAAGATAAAAGAATAAGTATTTTTCAGGATCCTGGAAAGGGAAAAAGTTATGCATTAAACATGATTTTTAGTAAAATAAAAACAGATATACTTATATTAACAGATGGAGATGTTTTCATTAGTAAAAATTCAGTAAATGAAATATGTAACCTATTTTTAGATCCACAAGTTGGTTGTATTACTGGAAGACCAGTTCCATTTGAAAGTAGGGACTCAAAATATGGATACTGGGCGAATTTCTTATTCAACGCAGCTCACATAATAAGAAAAGAAGCTTTTGAAAACGAAAAATTTATTGAGTGTTCTGGTTATCTTTTTGCATTTAGAAAAAATAAAATAACTGAAATTCCGTTGGACGTTGCAGAAGATACAGTTATTCCTTATTACTTTTGGGAAAAAGGTTATAAAATTGGATATGCTGAAAAAGCAGAAGTTTATGTGAGAAATGCAATGACTTGGAAAGACTGGGTAACACAAAAAACTAGAACTAGTAAAGCTCACGAAACTCTTTCTAAGTATGTAGACATTTCAACAACTCCCCGAGTTAAATCTTTTAAAAACGAATTTTTACAAGGGATAAGTTTAATGATTACTTATCCAAATTCGTTTAAAGAAGCATTCTGGACTCTAGAATTAGGTTTATCAAGGTTTTACATGTGGTTAAGAGTATTTTCTGACACTAAAGTAAAAAATAAACACTATGGTGATGCATGGGAAAGAATTGAAAGTACTAAATCACAAACAATAAAAACCATATCTAGATAGTATTATAATGGAAGCTTTAGAGAAAAAAAAAGAAGAGAAAAAATATGGTGATAAAAAAGAGAAATTTGAAGCCTGGTTGCAAGATAAGTATAATTTAGGTCTCTTAGGCATTATTTTACTTTCTATAGTATTTAGGTTATATTATTTTTTCATAACTAAAAATCAAGCCCACTGGTGGGATACTCTCGCTTATGGAGGCCTGGCAAAACAAATGATTTCAGGTATGTGGAGTTATTCAGAGTTTTTATCACATGAAGCTATTATTCGTCCACCATTACTGCCATTTGTGTGGTCTCTACTTTTAAGAATTAATATTCCAGATGTAGGAACAATATTTTTGCTTGAGATAATTCCCTCTGTCCTTTCAGTATTTTTTATATTTCTAATAGCAAAAGAGCTTTATAACAAAAAGGTGGCTCTTATTTCATCATTTATTCTTTCAATTTTATGGATTCACTTATTTTACTCTATGAGAATTATGACTGATGTTCCAGCTCTATTCTTTTGCATAATGAGTTTCTACTTTTTTGTCAAATCATACAAAGACTTTAATTTAACCTTTTTTTCAATAGCTATTTTTTCAATAGCACTCTCAATACTACTGAGATATAATTATGGAATAATAGGAGCATTATACATATTAATTATATTGGTTCACCATAAACATAGATTTGTGAGCAAAAAAAACTTTTGGATAGGGGGAATAATAGGATTTATACCAATCATTTTATTTTTCGTATACAATCTAATTATATTTTCAAGTATTTTCCCTGCAGGAGGAGTTTATTCTGCGAGTGCTGAAAATCAGGCATCCTTTGCATTTTATACAATTGACCATATAGGCTACATTTTAAGCCCATCAATTTCAAATACTCCTTACATAAAATTTTCCCCAATTAGCTTTAACCCTCTTTCAGTAGGATTGATTATAAATAGTCTTTTTATTTTCTTTATAATTGGATTTTTCATAGCCTTAGTTGAACTTGTGATCGGTTTTGACTCTTTAAATAAAATAAATAAACTTAAATCTCATTTCTTATTACTTTTAATTTTAATAGCTTCATTAATCTTCTTTATTTTCATAATTAAGGCAGCTGAAGATCGTTATTTATTCCTTTGCTTAATTCCAATAATAATATTATGTTCAATTGGATTAGTATGGGTTTATGAATTGATTAAAAAGCACAATAAGATTGTAGCAACTGTAATTATCATATTTATTTTAATAACGGCTCTTTATTCTCAGACAATATTTGGAAATGCTTTGATAAAAAGCAAAGTTTCTTCATATGCAGAAATGAAAGAAGCTTTCTTATGGATTAAAGATAACACGCAAGAAAATGCAGTTATTCTAGGTGAAGGAACAGACCCTTATGCTATTTTTTACTCAGAGAGAAATATAGCAAACTGGAATCTTACAAATCTTGAAGATTCTTTTTCAAAGGCTGACTATATAGTTCTTCATGGTTTTGAACATCAAACACAGGAAACACTAAACTTTATTAATAATAATTCAGATAGAATAATTCCCGAAAGAATAATACCTTTCCAGAATACAAATAACCAAATAGCTGTTGGAATTTATAGAGTTAAGAAATAACTATAATTTAATTATAACTTCTGCACAAGGAGAGTTTTTATCAGGCAGACTGTAATTTAAAATAATAGGCTTAATTTTTTTATTATTTTTTATCCAATCTAAAATATTATCTAAATTACCATCACTTTTTCGTTTAACTGAAACTTCAATATATAAATAATCAAAATTTATATTTTTCAAAGACTTTAAGACTTCCATCTCAGCTCCTTCAACATCAATTTTTACAAGGTCATATTTATTTGGTAAATTAAGCTTGTTAATTTGCTTAACATCTAAAGCTATTGTGTCAACTATTATCTCCTTTTTTTCACTTCTTGTATAGTTCTGATCCAAGTTTTCTTGGTAAAAGCTTGCTTCAGCAGATGCTTCCGGAGAATAATGGAGTTTTCTTTTAGAAGTTTTTTGAGAGATGCCATAATTGTACACATACCAATCTCTAACATTTCCAGAATTTCTTTTCAGTATATTAAATACTTCTTTGTTAGGTTCAAAAGAATAAATCTTCAATCTAGGGTAAAATTTCTTCAAGGTGAAAGCCCACTGACCAATATTAGCACCTATATCTAACACATTTGAAAGAGTGTCTAAAGGAATATATGTTTTAATCTTAGATATTTCAGAAGGATACTGTTGAAGTATTGCTGGAACAAATCGGTTATCATAAAAAAATGTTTTACCAAGATATTTTATATTCCTTTTATTTGATAAGATAGAGTAATATTTTGTAAAAATATATAATACTCTTTCAAAAAAAGAAATATTCCTTGTAGATAAAAAAATAGAATCAAACTTAAAGTTATAGTAAATTCTCTTCAGATTTTCTTTTATAAATTTAGATACCATTTATTTATTAAGTGTGTTAGAAATAACCCCATATATTATTGAGTAAGTTGAAACCAAATTTAGCATTGGCTCATTTAGAAAGCAGATGTCTCTATATTTAAAACTTTTATATACTGCATTAGCTATTGGAAAAATAAAAAAATGAGTATAAATTAACCATATTCCTATTTTAATCCAATCTTTCTTCCAGTTTATCCATTTAAACTTTCTTTGAATTACATTAGGATAATAAGTTCTTTGCAAATTTCTAATTCTTTTTTTCCATAACTCTTTCAAATTTCTTAATAAAAGATGCTCAACACCTGTATCTGGAATAAAGGCAAAATAACTAAAACCCATTTCAACAAGCACAGCTGGGATTTCATTATCTATGAGCTGTTTCTGAGTTTTTGCATAATCTAAAATTAACTCCCTCCTATAAATCATAAGTCCTTGTGGAGGAACTTCCTCTTTACTACATTCACATAACCAGTAGTTTTTATTCTTTTTAACTAATATATCTTTAATTCCTATAGTAAAAAACTTGAATATAGGATCTCTCTGAAATTCATCATAAGATAAAGTTCTTGTTAAGCTAGGATGACTCTTATTTACCTTAAATCCTACAAAATTACCAACAATCCCTTTATTGTCTTTAAATGGAAAAAGCATTTTTTTAATAAATTGGTTATCAGAAAATTTCATGTCAGCATCAAGATACATAAAGAATTCTCCATCAGCGCTGTTAAACCCAATCATTTTACTTACCTCAGCATCTTTAATTTTATTTTTTAAAATCTTTATATTAATTTTCCCAGAAAAGCTTTTAGCAACCTCAATTGTCTTATCACTAGAGTAATTATCAATTATTAAAACCTCAATTAGCTTTTTTGGATAGTTCTGAGAAGCTATAGCATTCAAGCAAACTTCTAAATCATGTTCTTCATTATATGTCGGAATTGCTATGCTAAGTTTTTCATTTACTATTTTTTTCATTTGAATCTAAGATTGGAAAATTTATTTTTACCATCCAGAAAATAATCTAAAGCTATGCTTCTTTTATAGATTAATTTCAAATCTTCAAGTTCTTTATCACTAACTTTTCTTTTAGACTGTACTTCCTTCCTTTTTTTACTATATGTAAATATATAATCAAATGGAAGAATAAAAAATGTTAGAATAGCTGCAATAGTTTTATTTGGGAAAAATCTAACAGCAGAAATAATTTCTAAAAGAAGTCTAACAGGTAAAATTCTAACCAGATTTGTAAAGGAATAGTTTTTTATCAATAATAAAATATGATTTCTAGAGTGTAAATAATCTTTCTTTAAATTTATCTTCTCTTTATTAACACTATAACTTCCAATATGGTAAATAACTGATTTTGGACAGAAAATAATTTCTTTTCCATAAATATTTGCTCTCCAGCAAAAATCTGTTTCTTCTCCATACATGAAAAAATTTTTATCAAAGCCACCAATATCTAAAAATTCTCTTCTTTTAACAACTAAACAAACTCCACATCCCCAAAAAACCCGTATTTCATCATTATACTGCCCTTTATCTTTTTCCAAACTATCAAAAATTCTGCCTCTACAGAAAGGATAACCATATTTGTCAATAAAACCACCTGCAGCTCCTGCATACTCAAACATTTCCCTATCTGAATATGACTTTATCTTTGGTTGACAGGCAATGTAATTTGATTTTTTATTAATTATCTTTAACATTTCACTAAGCCACCCCTTAGAAACTTCTGTATCATTGTTTAAAAAAACAGCATAGTCAGATTTAGCCTTTTTAGCCAGAAAGTTAGAAGCCTCTGCAAAACCAATTATTTTGTCAGTTTTGAATATAAAAGATTTAGAATATGTTTTATTTATAACCTCTTCACTTTTATCAGTTGTACCATTTAATAAGATGTAAATATCAAAATCTTTTGTATATTTTTTAATTGATTCTAAACAATTCTTAATAACACTCTCTCCGTTTAGATGCACAATTAAAATATCTGTTTTTGTCATTTTTGTCTTATTTGTTTAACATAAGTTTTGTAATTTGAGGGTTGATAAGGGATACTTCCCTTATCAATGATGTATTTTTAAAATTTCTGGAGATTTATCATAAATACCAACAATGAACTTAAATGGAGAGTATAATAATCTTAATCTAATAACTCCTGCAGCCATTTGTAGTGGTACTCTAAATGAAATTTTCGACCCTTCTTTATCAGACCATTCAGTTGGGTGTTCTTTTATTTTTAATTTATTTTTTCTGCAAAAATATAGTAGATTAACATCAAATGCCCATTTTATACTTTTGATATTATTTACAAAACCAATTATTTTATCCTTCACAAAGATTTTTGCTCCACACTGGGTATCTTTATATGGAAAAAAGAATAATAATCTAACTAAAAAATTAAACCCTTTACTTCTGATATATTTTCCAAGACTCCTTTCAGTTTTAGAATTTTTTAACCATCTACTTCCAATAATTCCATCAAAATTATTAATATTTTTATAAATGTCATAAAAAGCTTCTGGAGATGTAGACATGTCTGCATCAACAAATCCAACCAAATCACCATTTGAAGATTTAAAACCTTCTAGAATAGCATACCCCTTTCCTCCCTGCTCCAAATCAATATATCTTATTTGTTTGTATTTCTTTGAAAACTTCTTAATAATATCAAGGGTATTATCTTTAGAAGCATTGTTAACAACTATTATTTCGAACTTTTCTTTTCTATCTTTCTTGGTTTTTAATTCAAAAAATTTTCCATATGATTCTAAAGTAGGCTCAATTCTGTCAGCCTCATTATGTGCAGGAATTATTATACTTAACATTTTAACATTATAGCTAAAAAATGATGATTTAAAGGTTTTTGTGTATTTTTATATTTACTACAGAAAATCTTATAAACAGAGCATAATTTGGTTTTTTATGGTAGATAACTATGCACTAACTTTTGTAAAAGCTGATTTACACAATTATCTTAGAACAAGCAATATATTTTCAGAAGGATTTGCTGAAAAAGCTTTAGAAAGAGCAAGTAAAAAATTAGGTAAAGGAGCAGTTATAGGAGTTGCAGATGTTGACGAACATAGGTACTCAAAGGTAAAAAGAGGAGTAGAAAATTATTTAACACACGACTTAGGGGTAGGGTTTTGTGTGTTGGGACTGGATATAACAGTATTAAGGGGTGAAAGAGTTTTTACAAAAGAAGGAAATATACTTGTTTTAGGTTTAAATGAAGATGAACATGTTCAAAGCGGAAGAAGTATAGAAGATACTTTAAAACAGGCAAAGGATTATAATGCATCAATAGTACTGAGTAATTTTTCATCTAGAAATAAATCAAGAGAAGTTATACTCACAAATTTAAATCTCTTAACTTATGTAGATGCGGTTGAAGTGCATAATGGTTCTCAGGTATTTACAGATCAGAATAATACAGCCCAGTTATTTTATGAAGTTTATAGAAATAAGTTCGATATAGGAGCTATTATTACCTCTGGAGGCCACTCGGGTTATGAAATAGGCTCTAGTTGGACATTGATCCCTACTCTGGACTATACATCAGAAGCTCATTTAAAAAAATCTATAAAAGAAGTTTTAAAACAAAGAAGAACTCCTGAAATGGAGCATAGAAGCAATTCATATATTGGAGCTACTCACCATTTAGTTAAACACTATTTATGGAGCAAGCAGGCTGGAAAAAGAAAAATTGACGAAAGAGGAATGGCAGAATAACCAAATTTAAAAAACTCCTTTTCTTTAGATAATAATGCCCTTAGCAGTAACTCACTTTGTTATAACAGTAATTATATTTACACTAATTAGGGACTTTTTTATAAAGAATAAGAAAAAGTTTCCAGTTTACTATGTTTTTCTTGGAGGATTGGCAGGACTTTTGCCAGATTTTGATTTCGCAATTTCTATATTGCTATTTATCTTTAGCATAAACTATAATGCTCACAGAACATTTACACATACTTTATTTATGCCTTTGATATTTTTTATAGCTTCAGTAGTCACAATAAAATTAAAGCCATTTAAAATAAAAACAAAAATATTTCATTATACTACTTTGTTATGGGTAATTGGTTTAGGTATTTTAATTCACTTAATTCTTGATTCTACAATAGGTGGATATATTTATCCCCTTTATCCTATTAGTAATATATCTCTAGGCTTGAACTTTCCAGATTACCTTCCAGATAAACTTATAGAAGTATTTTTTCCAATTTTAGATGCAGCACTTTTAATTATATGGATATCTTATTTGGAGTTTAAACATAAAATAAGTTCTTTCTTCTAAGCTTTTTTATTAGCTTCATCTGGCTTTTTCAACAGAATTAGCATACTCCCTAAGAATAAAAGTAAGCATGATATAATCATACCAATTGAAAAGTTTAATAAATTATCCTTTAAGAACCAGAGCAATACAGCCTGAATAAATACAAAAATGATGAATGATGCAAGATATTTAATTCCAATTTTTTTATTAATAGAAAGTCCATAAAGTAAAATTATATTTGCAACAGAAATGAATGTAAATGCAACTCCAATATTAAAAACAATACTGCTTATTTCAAGATATTCGTTACCAAACAATAATCTGATTATTAAATCAGGGAATAATAATAGAGCAATTAAAGATAATCCGCATAAGCTTAGAACCATAATTAAAGACTTATAGAAAATCTTCCTTGTTTTACTATTATCACTACCTGAATTTTCAAACTTTTCAGAGCTTAAAGGAAACATTGTTTTTCCTATAGCTAGAGTTCCGAAGAAAATCATCTTTCCAATTAAATTAGCAACTGCATAATGGCCTGCAATCTCTGGAGAAAAAAATCTTCTGGCAAGGAAAACATCAATGCTTTGCATTAATAATATTGGTAGAAAAATAATTATTACTGGTGATCCATATTTGTATATTCCTGATAAATCAGCACTTTCAATTTTACTTTTCATAACATCTTTTAACGGAATTAAAGATATTGATAGTGCTACAAGTCCACCAATAATGATACTTCCAACTGCAGCATAAACTCCAAAACCAAGATAAACCAATATCACGGCTATTACGACTTTTATCAAAGAATCTAAAATCATATTACTACCAAGAGCACCAAACTTCTTCATTCCCTGCATAACTCCTCTTGTGGTAGGTATAAGGAAGAATGAAAACAAAACAACACCTGATAGAGCAACTAAACTGAAAGGTATATCTAAAAAATAACCAAACAAAAAGAAAATAGGCAAAAGGAGAATAAAAAGTATTAAAGCTACTAAACTGCTCTTTTTTAAAGATTTAATCAATAGATTTTTTATTTTCCCATTTTCTTTTTTAACATTGAACTTTGAAGTATATCTTGATACTATTGTCTGTATACTTTCAGATGGTAAAGCTAAGAAATAAAGAAGAGTCATTATTGATGCTAAAACACTAAAATCAGCAGGTCCTAACATTCTAGCCATTGAAAATTGGAAAATGAAATTAAGAAGGTTAAATATGTTAAATGTAATGAAAAGAATCAAACTACCTCTCATTAATTCATTGGAAAATATCTTTTTGATCATTTTATTTTAAGAATACTAAAAAACCGATTACAATTAAAATAAGCTGAAATATGTTGATTAACATTACAACTTCCCATTCGTAAGCTTTCTTAGATTTTTTAATTTTTTCAAGAATTAAAATAGCTAGATGTTCAAGACCATAAATTTTACTATATTGATTTTTTATAGATCCATCTTTTTGAGGTTTTCCAAAAGAAGATTTCTTTAATTTTCCTCTTAATTTTAGAATTGTTTCTAAAATATAAGGCATAAATATAAACAACGCAAACATTTCATAATTCCCAAGTATAGCCATAATTGCTATTAATGCTCCTATACTATATGTTAAAATATCTCCTGGAAAAACTCTTGCGGGGAATTTATTATAATATAAAAATCCAACTAAAGAAAAGACCATACACATAGAAATTAAGCTTAACCATGTACTTCCTGTAATAAAAGAAGCTAATGAAAGAGATGATAAAATTATTATGCCCTGGCTAGCTTCCAGTCCATTATAACCTGCCAGAAAATTAAATGTTGTAGATGCTCCAATAATGCCTATTGGAATAAATATCAATGGATATATAATACCAAGAGAAATCTGACCTATAAATGGAATATAAATTACATGATTTCCAGCATTTATTACCATCAAAGGTATTGCTGCAAATGCAATTAATACTAATCTTGACCAAACAGACAACCCTCCTTTCTGCCAGCCAAAAAGATCATCTATTAACCCTACCCCTCCAACAATTAACACAACTGATAAAAGGGAAAAAATTTCAACTATATTCTCCGATGAGTTTAAATAAAAAGTTTTAATGGCAATATACAACAAAACTCCTAGTACAAATCCAAGAACAACAATAATTCCTCCAGAACCAGCAACTTTTTCAGCTTTGGTCTTATTCATATCATCCCAAATTAAACCTATTTCCTTAGCTTTTTTTATCCAGAAAGGAATTAAAAATACAGTTGTAGCTAGAGAAATAATAAATGACAAAATTAAAAGCGGTTCCATATAACTTAATATTAAATCTGTTTTAAAAACTTACCTGCCAACTTCTTTAAGTTTTTCGTCAGGGTATTCTGTAACTAGGTAATCTGGATTAAACTTTATATTTTGGGGGTAATTTATTTCCCATATTTTAATAGGACCAAGGAAACTTCCTTGGTAATAAACAAAGTCATCTAATTCTAAGCCTTGGTTTCTTAAATCAGCAATAATTAAATTCGGTTCGCTGTGAACAAGCTTAAAATTTCCTTCTTCTTCAAATAAATATTTTCTTACAAGTAAACCATCAACAGTTCTTTCACTTAAGAAAAGAAGAGCCCCTTTATCATTAACTTGGATTTGATTGTTACTTTGTTGAATTGTTTCAACGATAAACACTCCTGAATTAAGACCTGTGTTGAAGTTATATAGCTTATTCTTATAATAGAGATATTTTAGTGGGATATTAACCTGAGTCCCATCTCTTTGAATGAAAATAATTTCAGGCTGTTTTAATATTGAATTATTATTCTCAATTATTTCATCAATTACAAAACCACCTATTACAGATGTTTCTTTAGCAAAGAATGTTTTTGTTCCATTTTCTTCCCATATTATATCATCATCAAGTCCCGACCCTCCAGTATATACGTAAGAAAGTCCATTAGAAGTCTCTCTAGTTCCACGAGCATCCATAACAAAAGTAGGGATATAACTAAGTCTATCATAATTTTCATCAGATCCAATACTACTAAATGCAGAATATTTACCTATGTCAGTGGAATCTATAAGTAAATGTGTTGAATTATGAGTATAAAGAAACTCTAAGGCTGTTCTATCATCAGGAGTTGTTAAAACATGCCTCCCCATAAGGTAATTCCAATAAACAATAGCATTACCTCCATCTAAAACAGTCGCCCTTTTTCCTATACTCTGTACCCAATAACCATAATCCCACCAATGTGCAAATACAGCGTCTTCTTCAGTATTGTTTCTTACCCAGTCCATGGCTTTCTGCCACTGCCAATTATATACTGAAGGATAAAATCCACTAGCCTGAGACTTACTATAGTTATAAAAACTAAACGCACTAAACAAAGCAGCCAAAACAACAATAATCGCTAAAATTATAGCAATTATTTTATTTGTTTCATCTTTTTTATTTTTTACACTTAAAACACTTGATACTACAAAATAACCAACAATTGCACTTGTTGGGGGAACAAGCATCATAATAAATCTAACTCCACTTCTTGCAGCTAAAATACTTACAAAAAACAAAGTGAAAATAACTATATATCCAAAATCAATCTTAAGACCTTCTTTATAACTATTTTTGTTATATTTATATAATAAAAATAAAGACCATCCAAGGAATAAGATTATACCTCCAAAATACACCATAAGACTTAAACCACTTTCCCCATTTAACTGGCTATTTGGAGAATATTTACTTAACATTAAGCAAATAATAGAAATAAAATAAACTAATGTTAAAGAAATTCTATCCTTAAACTCAAATTTCTTTATCATATTGTAGAATAAGAAACATGAACCTATAATAAACAGCCAGAAATATAAAGCTATTTTTGCTAAAACAGGCCCAAAACTACCTGTTAATTCACTGAAATACGGCTGTCTGTTTTCAGCAACTGTAACTGTAAATCTATTAGCACTTAAAGGTTTTAATAAAGCTGTAAAAGCATCATTAATCTGATAGGAAATAAAATCTATACCAAATATTAATATTGATAAGATTACTCCAATTAAACCAATTAAAACTAAAGATGTTATCTGTCTTGGTATTTTATACTTATCATTTATTTTCTTGAATATTGTAATTTTATCATATAAAAATAAATCAAATGCAATCAATAAAATTAAAGCAAATATAGGGATTGTGGTTGTTGATGTTAAAAGATTGTATAAACTATATCTTGTTGAAAATATCATAGCAATAGGAGCGAATAAAATAACCCATGAAAAATACCCTACAAATCTTTTTTTATCTATAAGACCTAACATAAAAAATACAAATACTGAGAGGCTGATTGTAGCAAAAACAAATGTTACCCCTCCCCATATCAATCCAAGTAATGCTGTGGAAATCCCTGCCAATCCTCCAAATATTCCGGATTTTAGGTAATCTTTTGACTTAAAAGAACATATAAAAAAATACAAAACAAGAAATATAAACAAGAAACCTGCAGCTTCTTTTTCAGGTATTCCTGCAATTGTTCTTGGTAAAATTTCAGGCAATATAGCTAAAAATAATGTAGATATTAAAGCAATGGTACTAGAAGCATATTTATTTTCAAAACTATTTTCAAATATTTTTCTTACAAGAAAAAAGAAAGCAATACAAGTAAGTGCAAACATAAAAACAGGGAAAATTATAGCGGCATAAGTTATACTAACTTCACTATTAAAAATAGAAAGAATCTGATAAAACCATGCAATTAAGTAAGACAATAATTTCCCCTCACCAGCAGTATTATATCCTAATGGGATATATCTCATATTGTCAATAATCATTAACTTACCATGTTCAACAATATATTCTGCCCATCTTAAAAATAAAAATGGGTCTAAGTCAGGTCCAAGCGTCCAGGTACCAGTTGTTATATCTTTAAGGTTGTTTATATTTCGTGTTCTTATAAAAACAGCAATAAATGTGATAAACGCAAGTATAATGTATATGATTATATTCCAGAAATAACTAATTTTAATTTTGAAAACACTCGCTAATTTTTCTTTTCTTTTCTCAACTATTTCTTTTGCTTCTTTTTCATCTGTTGTATGTTTTTCACTAGATTCACTCATCTTCACTTAACAAGTCCGCAGCACTTTTTTCAAATTCAACGCCTTTACTTTCACCACAATTTGGGCAAACTCTTGGAAGGCCGTTGCTGAAGGTGTTTGCAGAGTAGTTACATCTTTTACATCTGAATTTTGCCATTTTATTCTTTGTATTTTATAATTCTATATATTTTATAGCATTAATAAACTAGATGGTATATCAAATTAATCCCTAAAATAATAAAGGAGTTATAAATACTTCTATAATTGCTGCAATTACTAAGATAACAACTGCAGAAAGAATTAATAAAAATGAATCTTTGAGTATAGCCCAGAATTTATCAGTCTTAAATTCTTTTCTTATTATAGAAATACCAATTATCCCTCCTGCCAGAGTTCCAATAAAATAAGCAGCAATCTCTGGTAATCCATGAATCATATATCTAATTAATCCAAAAGGTAAATTAACAATTTCTGATTTTGAGAAAATAACCATTGCAGCTGATATAACACTAGCATTCCAAGCTAAGATAAATATCCCTCCAGCCCCAAAAATCAAAGAGAATATAATTGCAAACAAAAGAACATAAAGGTTATTTGTAAATATAGCTTCAAAAAATGAAAGACTTGTTGAGAAACCAGTTACACTATTTTTTACCAATCCATGTTGACTTACACAATCATTAAAGCTACTTTTATAATTTATAGAGCAGTAAGTTTCAATTTGTGCCCCTAGATTTTCTGGAGATCCGAGAATAATATACCATGAAGAAAACGCAATTATAAATCCAATAAACAAGAATAAAAATGTGGCTATAGCTTTCCAGTGTTCTTCTAATAACCTAAATGCCCCAGTTATATGTAAATCTTTATACTCTTCAAATTTAATAGTATAATAAACATAAGGCATTGAAAACATTACGGCAAAAGTTACGACCAATATCCCAGAATACTTTGAAAGTACAGGATCTCCTGAAAATATCCAATGAACTAACAATATTGAAAGGGTTGCGTAAAAAAATCCAACAAATAAAAGTTCCCATGGTCTTCTCTCAGATCTTTTAGGATTTAATAACATTTCAAACATCTTTTTACACACACCAGCTTAGTTTAAAATAAGCTAAAAGGTTATTTAAAACTTCTCAAGAAGTTTTGAGTCAAAATAACTTATTTAAAAACAAAGATAAAACTAATGGTTCATAAAGAGAAATTTATATTATTTTTACCAGATATTGTTAATCACTAAGTTTTTTATATGCAAAAAGCATATGTTTCTTATGAAAGATAAAAAATTGTATACTAAAAGTATATTTTCAGACATTAAATCAATTAAGATTCAGGGAGCTACAAATATAGCAAAAGCTGCATTCAATGCTTATAATTTATTCCCAAATAAAAAAACCATCTTAAAATTAAAGTCTCTCAGGCCAACAGAACCTATGTTGGAAAATGTTTTAAATAGACTTGAAAAAGGAGAAGATAAAAAAGAAATTTTAAGCCACTTCAAAACAGCCCAAGATAATATTAATTTAAATGTTCTCAAAATAGTAAAAAATAATCAAGTTATTTTTACACACTGCCATTCAACAAATGTTATAAAAAGTCTTATTTATACAAAAAAGAACAAAAAAAAAATTGAGGTTTATAATACAGAAACAAGGCCTTTATTTCAGGGAAGAAAAACAGCTGTTGAATTGTCAATGGCTGGGATTAAAGTAACTAATTTTGTAGATTCAGCAATTGCCATTGCTCTTGAAGGAAAGCAAGGCAATAAAAGAACAGATCTTGTTTTTCTTGGTTCAGATGCTATTTTATCTAATGGAGATGTAATAAACAAGGTAGGTAGTAATTTAATTGCAGAAATTGCAAAAATAAACAAAATACCTGTATTTATAATTGCAGACTCTTGGAAATTTGCAAAGAAAAACATTCATTTAGAACAGAGAAAATATAATGAAATTTGGGATAACGCACCAAAAAATATAAAAGTTAAAAATCCTGCCTTTGAAAAAATACCATCAAAAAATATTTCTTACATAATCTCAGAGTTAGGTATATTAAAGCCAAAAGAATTTGCAAGAAAAGCCAGTAATCTTATTTAGTTTTTTTAATACTCTTTAAATCATTTTTATCAGGTTTTTTAGTATTCTTGCCTTCAGATTTTTTTCCTTCGTTCTCTCTATCAATTTTTGCATTACTTACTATTTCATCTAATTTTAGATTTATCTGTTGTATATTTGAAGCTATTTCTGGTTTTATACCCTCAAATTTATTTATTTGATCTTCAATAATTTCTCTTACATTATCAAATGTTTTTGGGATAAGGACTTTTGCTCCAACATCAACAAGGAGTTCTTTATCCTTAATTGAAGATTTAAAGTATATTCCTTTTCCAAATTCTGAAAAAACTTCTGTTTCTTTAGAACTTTGAAAATCAATGAGATTTTTTTTAAGCATTTTTAATTCTTCTATCTGTTGATCAATAACCTGGAGTTGTTCTTCAAAATGCCCTGCCTGCTGCTCAAGAAGTTGCAATTCCATTAAATATTCGCTTGTTTCCATTTTATTCTACCTTCAAAAGTTTTCTTAGAATTATGCTAAAAATAATTGAAACGATTATGTAGAACCAGAACCATGTAAATATGCCAAAGAACTTAGGATTTCCAGCAACTAAAAAATAATCAAAAAACCACCGGAAAAAAAGAACTATTGGTACTCCTGTGTAAATTACAGGTCTCATTGTCATAGGCATCATTTTCCAGAACATTTCCATTTGCTTTTTATTAAATTCCATCATCTTGCTTGGATTATCTTTATGCTCTTTCATTTCTGTCTGTAATTTCTTCTGTTCAGCTTTCATTTCTTTTATTGACTTTTGATCTGTAGCATATTTTTGGATTATAGTTGTGGCTAGAGTTATTAAGAAAATAATTATAATCATACCATAAGTAAGATTCCAGTTTAGAAGCAAACCAACACTCGGATCTAAGATAGAATGTCCAGCATTTTTAATAAAAGGAATAGCATCCCATAAAAAACCTATAAGTAAAGAAGCTATCAATACAACGAATATCCACCTAAAACTTCCTTGTTTGTCCATCTTTCTCTTTTATACTTAATTTAAATACAAAAAGTATTTACCTTTTTTAAATATGTCTTTATTACTTAATAATTTTCCTCAGAGCAGGATACATATCCATTGAGTGCTGCTGAGCAATATTTTGATAGAACTGATACATAATCATTATTACTAACAATAACGAAGTTCCTCCAACTAAAGCTCCTGAAATATCTGAAATAGCTGAAAGTAGTCCTATTGCAGCTCCACCCATTACAGTAAGTGGGAAAATATACCTCTCCAATACACTCTCTAGAATTCTTTCATCTTTTCTAAATCCTGGAATTGTTAAACCAGAAGACATAATATTTTTTGCCTGACTTTGTGCATCCATACCGCTTGTTTTAACCCAAAATATAGCAAAAATTATACTAAAAAATATGTAAAATGATAAATGACCTAAAACCTGTAAAAACATATAATTTGCAAAACTTCCTGTAATTATAAGATTAGGAATATTAATTGGACTTATCCATAAAGATAATCCTGATATAGGTATTCCTTGTGAAAATCCACCAATAATTGTAGGTTTCCCAAGCCAACTTTCTAATAATCCTCCTGCTAACTGTATATTCGCAGCTAAGGCAGCAACTAATATCACTGGTAAAACAGAAGCATAAAAGAAATTTATAGGCCATTTCATTCCATAACCTCTTAACCTATCAAAAGAAAGAGGGATTTCCACTTTTAGCGATTGAGCCCATACAACAATAAAGAAAATAACTATTGTTATTATAATTGTTAAAGCAGCAAGGAAAGCTCCTGTAGTGTTTGCAGTAATTATAGAATTAATTAAAACTAATACCTGACCGCTTGGTGCAAATGTACCTTCATTACTTAAAAATTGGAATAGTCTTGTAAATATAGTTCTGCTAACTCCTGCAGCTATAAACAATGAAGTTCCAGACCCAAAGCCCCATTTAGTTGTAATTTCATCCATTAAAAATATCGCAAGTCCTCCAAAACAAAGTTGAAGAATTACAATCCCTGTATATCCTGGGGCTGCCTGAAGTCCATTCATTAAAACATAAACACTTGCTTCAAAAATTATAAAAAATAATACAAGAATCTTTTGAATTCCTTGGAAGAATTTTTTCCCTTCAGGATTTGTTGTATCTATATTAAGAATCTTTGACCCAACAAGTAATTGTAGGATAATAGATGCCATTACTATAGGTCCTATACCTAGAGAAATAAGACTTCCAAAATCTGCTCCAAGTATAACAGCTAAACTTTCAAATCTTTCAAGACTATTATTCGCTAAGCCGTATAATGGAATATTTGCAAGTATAAAAAAAGCAACCAATACAATTAATGTCCATTTTGCTTTTACATTAAAACTAAGTTTCTTTTCAGTAGGATTTTCTATTTCTGGAAGATACTGGAAGATATTTTTTATATTCATATTTACTCTTCTTCTAAACCTTATTATAAAGCCTCATCACTTTTTTCAGGATTAATTTTAAGTGTCAATTTTCCACCAACTTTTTCTATTTTAGACACAGCTGATTTAGATGCTGAATAAGCTTTTATACTAATTGGATTTTTTATTACCCCCTTACCAAGTATTTTATATTTTCCGAGATCAAGTTCTTTTTTCCCCTTGCTTAATTTTTCAATTTCTGATAAATTTATTACTTCATATCTTTTCTTTTTAGCTCTTAGGCCTTTTTTCCCAAAATAGTCTTCTGGAAGATTCAGTATAAGTGTCTTTTTCTGATCAGCTCTTTTTCCAGTTCCAGACATACCTCTTCCACCTCTATGTCCCTTTCCTCTACCTTTCTTCTTAAAACCTCTACCATAAGTATTTGTTCCCATCATTCTAACAGATTTTTTTTTCTTTTTAAGTTTCATGTTAATAAAATTCCTCCTCTTCCAGTAATTTCTCTTCCATCTCTTCAGCAATAGCTTTAGGAACTTTTATAAATTTTCCAATTTCGCCACATTCAGGACATTCTTCAGGAGAAATTTTAAAATAATCTGTAAATCCACATTCACATTCCCACATAACTTTTTTTACACTTGGAATCAAAGTTTTCTTTGCCATTTATAACATTCTCCTGATTAAATTATTTATTTCTAATTTATGATTTCCCAAAACTCCGTTAGGGAAATGTTGTTTTGTATTTATTCCCTTCCTTGGGGGGTGTAATGCAAAAAAAGGTTTTAATCCAGTGTCATCAAAATTACCAGTTTTTAATATAATATCTGCTGCTTTTTCAACATCAATTTTTTTGTTTTTATCTAAACTTTTACCTCTTTTTTTAATCAATTCTATAAGAGTTTCTTTATCAATATCACCATATGCAATAAAACTTCTTACTTTTTTTACCATCCCTGAAACTTCTTTAGTTTCTAAAACAATACTGCATGTGTATTTTTTTCTTAATCTTAAATTATGTAATGTATTAGAAATATCATGAGTTCTGTTTACCATCCCTGCTATTCTTATAAGTGCTATAACTTTATTCATTTTAATTTAGATAATGCTTGCATTATCGCCCTCCCATAATTTATTGTAGTCCGAGTTTGACCCCATGATTTACTATAAACATCTTTTATTCCTGCAAGTTTAAGTATTTTCTTTCCTTCATTACCAATAACAAGTCCGGTACCTAGAGGTGCAGGCATTAAAATAATTTTACAACTACCGCATTTGCCTTCAACTTTATATGGTATACTATGTAATTCTGTTGAAGAACCTTCAAAACTTCCAGAACCTCTCTTTATTTTTATTAAATTTAATTTTGCCTTTCTAAATGCTTTTTCCCTTGCAGGTAATGTTTCCTTCGCTTTTCCTATGCCTAATCCCACATGCCCATCTTTATCACCTACAACTGCTAATGCCGAAAATGTAATAACATTACCTTCTTTTGTTTTTTTCTGAGACTGTCTCCAAGCTCTTCTTTTACCTCCACCAAATTTTCCTTTAGATTGTCCAGCAAATAACAAATCACTATCAACTTTTATCAAGGAATCTACAATTTCAGGTTCAAGAATTTTTAAGCCATTATCAAGTATTTCATCTATATTTTTTACTTTTCCATTTTTAATCATTTCACCAAGCTTGGTTTTCGGAACCCATGAGCTAAGTTTTTCCCTTTTCTCTTCGTTTCTTCTATCTAAAAATCTATTTCTTTCTTCCTGTTTCCTATCTAAAACTACAGGTTCTTCTTGAATCTTTTCTTCCTGAATTTCTTTTGTTTTCATTTTATTTTTTATTTTAATTTAGATTTTACCTCTTCAAAATTCTTTTGAACATTTTTACTTAAATGTTTTCCTTCAATCCTGTCTTTATCAGGAAATACAGCTTCACTATGTTTTATTTTCAGACCAGAATCTACTAAGCCTTTAAGAGAAGCATACAATCTTGAACCAGATATGTTTCTCGCCAAACCTATATCAAAAATAACATTAACATTTTTTTCCTTCTCTGTTATTTTTTTCCCAAGATAATATCCAGTTAGATAACAGGCAGGTATTGATTTCAAAGATCCACTAGATTCATTTGACCACCCTAATTTTAAAAGGTCCTTCGAACTAGTTCCATAAACTACTTTATCAACAGCTTCATTACTTTTTATATACTGTAGAATAATATACTTGTTTGTTTTTCTAACAACAATTCTAGGCATTCCTGACTTCAGAAGTTCCAACCTAGTTCTGTAATCTGTTTTATTTTTCCTTCTTCTCAATTTATCTAATTTCATTTAACTTAAATTCTCCTTTAATTGTCTTTTACTTTTGAACGCTTTATTTCTTATCTTTTTTCTTATCTCTATATATTTATCCCTATCCATTTTTCCTTGGTTTTTAAGCTCTTTAATATATTTCCTAAGTTTTTTTGTAATAATAACATAATTTTTCTTCCTATTTTTTGGCTTTTTCTTGATTTTTCCAGCTCTCCTTCTCCTTTGCCTTTTCTCAACAGTTTTTCTTCCACTCACTTCTTTAATTTTTATAGCACCGCTACTAACAAGATCTTTAATATCTTGTCTTGTGATAGCTTCTTTAACCTCATCAAGTCTATTTTTATCTATAACTATTCTTTTAATACCAACATTTAATGTTCTTGCAGCAAGCTTTTTCTTTGTTTCAAGATTCATTTCTTTTCCTCCTTCTTCCTTCCAGTTTTATTTTTCTCAACAGACTTTAATAATTTATTGTAATTAAAATTAACAAAATCTATTCCCTTTTCTTTAGATATTTTAGCAATTTCTATTTTTTTCTTCCCTCCAATTTTTCCGAGAGAATATTTAAATGTTTTATCAGCATTTTTTATGTCAGAGATGTTTTTAATTGTCTTAATTTCCATACCTTTACTCTTCCCCCTCTCTCTCAAATCCTTTTTATATCCAATACTAACTACAGGACCTTTACCTTTTACCTTTAATCTCATTTTATTATCTCTTCCAGTAGGCCGTCTCCATTTTTGTAATTTCTTTCTTTTCCTCCCAAGTCTTGAATACTGTGTAGTATTTCTTCTTAAGAACATTCTTTTAGTCATTTAAATAGGCCTCCCACATTTTTCTACAATAAATATACCATCTTGGAATTTTCTTCTATCTCTATTTCTTATTTTAGTAGCTGTCTCAAGATTAGCAGCATTTTGACCAGCTATATTTTTATCACTAGATTTGATTATTATAGTATTTTTATTAATCTCTATCTCTGCTCCAGGTAAAAGTTTGCATTTTCTTGGTTTTTTCTCTCCAAGGAAATTCTTGATAGTTATCTCATTTCTGTCTTTATTCAATTCAAGGGTTACTGGAAAATGAACATAGACAACCTCAAGCTTATATTCAAACTTCTCTCTCAAACCATTAATCATATTAGTAACATGAGCCTTTATTGTATTAATCATTTTTTTCTCTCTTTTTGTTGCTTTTTTTGATTCTAAAACTAAATCAAGACCATTCTTTTTCACTTCTATATTTTTTGTGTTAAATTTTTTAGTTAAATGCTCATTTCCCTTTTTGACAGTAATACTATTATTTTCAATTTCAAAATCAAAACCTTCAGGAAAAGATATTTTTTCGTTAATATTTTCTTTCATTTCAGTAAAAATAAGCGATTAAACTTCCTCCTATGTTTTTATCTATAGCATCAACATGTGTAATCAAGCCCTGATTTGTAGAGATAATAAGTATACCTAAGTTTCTTGCAGGCAGGAATCTTTTCATGTAGAAAAGAATTTTATCCTTTTTTACATTAAATCTTGGTTTTACTGCACCACAATTAGAAATGTCTCCAATTTTTATCTCAAGATTATTTTTTTCTGTCTTATAGCTTTCTATATATCCTTCTTTTTTTGCCATTTCCATTATCTTTAAAAGTAAAATAGAGTGTCTGTTTACAACTACTTCTTTCTTTCCGCTTCTTTTAGCATTCATTATTTTATTCAGCGCATCTGAAATGATATCTTGACTCATTTTTCTCCTTAGTTTATGAATATTTTTTAAATCCTATCTCTTCTGATATTTCTCTAAAGCATTGTCTGCAGAAGTTTAATCCATACTGTCCGACATGAGCTCCTATTCTTCCACATCTTTCACACTTTTTACTTGCTACTCCTATTTTTCTGTCTTTTGGTTTATTATGTTTAACAAATTTTCTGGCTACAGCTGGCTTGTTTTTCAGTTGTTTGTAAAGTTTTTTCCAATCGCTTGCAGTCATTTTATCTCATATTCACCTTAAATTTCGTTTCCAGGAATTTAATAATTTCTTCCTTTTTTACAATCTGCTTTTGCGGAAGTTTTCCGCGTCTAGCTTTTTTTATAATCACTCTTTTACCTTTTCTTATAAAAGTAACAGTGGTATTAAATCCCATCATTCCAATTTCTCTGTCATATTCTTCTCCAGGTATTTCAATATACTCTTTAATTCCAAATGAAAAATGATTATTTTGGATTTGTTTTTTCTTTAATTGGTTGTCAACAGCAGCAAATAACCTTAATAGTAAATTATTTGCCTCTTTTCCTCTAATAGTTACCATACAACCAACTTCTAATTTTGGTCTTACTCCAAATCCAGGTATTCTTTTAGTACTTATTCTTATTGATGGTTTCTTCTTGCTTATTTTAGTTAATAATTTAACTTCTTTTTCAAGTACATCTTTTACTCCACCACAAGATAGAACTACCTTTTCTATGAATATTTCTCTCATATGGTTTTCTTTTCCTGTATTGTTTTTCTTTTCCATTTTATCCTACCACAATTAAATCTTTATTTTTTGTCTCAAATTCATTTTTTTCTGATTCAACTATAATTTTTCTTTCATCTATTTTTTTGATAATACCATAACTTCCTTTATGTTTCCCATTTATGATGAGGACCTTAGATTTATCTTTAACAGGAAGGATGCTTTCTATTTTTTTTGATTTAAAATTAACAATTACAGAATCTCCTACAGTTATTTTATCATTACTCAAAATATTCCTTCCATCGATAAGATTAATTTGTATTTTTTTCCCATCTAAAACCTTCTTGTTTATAACCTTTGAAATTTTATTATGACTATCTTTTTCATTAACTTCATCTAAAACTAGCTTTCCATTTTTAGAAAAATTAACACTATAATTTTTATTGGAATCTTTAATAGAAACTTTATCAAATAAAAGCAAGGAAAGATTATCATTCCTAGCAATCTTTCCATTTACAGTTATTTTTCCTTCATGTAAAATTTTTTCAAGTTCTTTTCTTCTGCTAACTAATTTTAAATCATCTCTTAACGCAATTAATAGAGGAATTCCTCTATTTTTTTCGTGACTTGGTACAACTAAGTATTTTGTTCCCTTTCTGGCAATTGGCCACATTTTGCTTGCAGAATGTCTTTTTAGATGCATTTTATTTTTTCTCCTTTACTGATTTGTCTGATTTAGTTTTGTCTAATATTTGTCTTTTAGTTTCTGTTTTTTCAACGTTTTTATTTTCTTTAACTTGCTTTTCTTTCCTTACTGTAGATTTTCTACTTAAACTTTCAACCCTGAATTTATCATTTAAATTAAGGTTTAATATTTGAATGTTTGAAGGATCAAAATAAACATTAATTTTTGTTCCATCTTTCTTTTTTCTCTGAATTCCATCAACTGAAACTCTTAATTTTTTTCTATCTACAAAATTTATCTTTCCAGTTTTTCCTTTAAATTTTCCAGTTATTATCTTAACTTCATCTTCATTTCTTAGGGGGAAATTTCTCTTCCCGTATTTTTTTCTCAGATCTTTTGAAAGATTGGCTGATAATAATTTAGTTGCAAGGTGAAGAGGAATATTCTCTCTATATTTTCTTTGCTTTCTTGGTTGCTTACTTCCTTTCCATGAAAGTGAAAATTCTTTTTTCATTTTATACTACAATTTTAGCGATTTTGGCTACAGATGCCCATCTCTCTAAAACCTCCCTTGCAATTGGCCCCTTTATCTGTGTTCCTTTTGGATTTCCTTTTTCATCCTTAAGTAAAGCAACAGCATTATCACTAAACGCAATTCTTTCTCCAGTCTTTCTTCTGAAAGGTTTTCTTTGTCTGATTACAACAGCATCAAATACCTCTCCTTTCATCTCTGGTTTCCCTACTCGTACACTAACTTTAACCCAGTCAGATATTTTAGCAGATTGCTGTCTTTTTTTAGTTGTTTTTCCCTTTTTAACCGAAACTATTCTTACTATCTGTGCTCCACTATTATCAGAAGCTAATACTACACTTCCTATATTTAATCCCCTTGTTGCTTTAGCAGATATAGCTTTCATTTTTCTTTAACTCCTCCGCTTACAGTTTTCTCATCAGCATCTCTAATTTTTTTTACTACAATATGATGTATAATTTTACTTAATGGTCTGCACTCTCTTATTTGAATATAATCTCCAATCTTAATTTGACTTTTAAGTTCAGAAGGAAGTCTTGCATGAATTTTTGTTTTTGATTTAGCATATCGTTCATATTTTTTTATATGTTTAACTCTTTCAAATTCAATAGTAACTCTATTATCAAACTTTCTTATAATATATCCGTCAAACTTTCTTCCTCTTATAGAGTAATTAGCTTTTTTTGAAGATAAAGTTTCAACTACATTTTTTTCTATTCCAGACTTTTCGTTTTGTTTTTTCGCCATTTCTTTATTATTTTACATGTGTGTTCAATCTATTTTCGTAGTTTTTACGAACTTATTGAGCTTTCAGAAAAACCAAGCCTCACTAAAATTGGCTTTATTTTTCTTATGTGGTCTCCCTGTAATTCTATTACGTTTTCTCTTACAGTTCCTCCGCAACCTAACTCTGCTTTTAGGTCTTTTGCTATCTTCTTGATGTCTATTCCTTTTTCTATTCCAGACACCAAGGTTACTACCTTTCCGAATTTTTTCTTGGTAGTTGCCAACTGGATTCTCTGTTCACTCTTCGCGATTTCTTCACACACGCAAGCCTGTTTTGGCAGGCCGCATTTAGGGCATATATCCATTGTTATTTTGTTTTTGTATTTTTGAGCATGATTAATCTTGCTAGAGTTTTTTTCATTTCTTTCATTTTTACCTTTCCTCCCTTACTGGCACTAACTCTCGCTTTTATAAGATCTACTTTTATCTCATTAATCTTGTTTTCTAAATCTGATTTTGATAGCTTTGATAGCTCTTTAAACTTTGTCATTTGTCTTATCCACAAAATGTAATGGTTTTTTATTTAAATCTATCTGATCATGTATTTTTGCATCTGGATGAAGTATACTTACAGTAATTCCAACTGTTCCAGGTCTTGTTCTAGCAACTGCAGAGGCTTTATCTACAATTTTAGCACTATCTCCTACCTTTTTTAGATAACCTTTCTTAAATCTCCAAGTCTTAGCCCTTGCACTTGGTAATTTCCCAGCCAATTTTATTTCAACTCCAAGTGCTCCAGCATCAATTATTTGTTGCATTAATTTGTAAGAGACAATTTTAAATTTCACAGGACCTGTATTTTCAAGATTTATAGCAATTTCATCAGCAACTGCCTGTGCATCAAGATTAATATTTTTTATTTCTTGGATTTCAATATGTGGATTTTCAAAATGAAATGTTTTCCTCAAAACTTCAGTTAACTTTTCTATTTTTTCTCCCCCTCTTCCAATTATCAATCCTGGCTTACTAGTAAGCATTATAACTTTTTCTCCAATAGGAGTATATTCAATATTAACCTTGCTTACTCTTCCTTTACCTAAGTAATTTTTTACAAATTCTTTTATTTCAAATTCTTCTTTCTTAAATTTTACAAACTTTCTTTCTTCCATTTATTTTTTCTCCTTGCTTTTTATTTTATTCATTTCCTTTGATTTAATTAAAACATGAGTTCTCTTAAAAATAGTATTTCCAAATCTATGATGTTGTGTTGGAGCCTTATTTGCAATAACTTCAGATATCACTGTTTTATCAAGGTCCATTCCATTAGCAGAACTATTTGAAGATAAACTTTTTAATAAAATAATAAATTCTTTTGAAGCATTAATAGGGTATTTCCCAGTCATCATTTTCTTACCATTAAGCTGCAAACCCTTTCTATGAGCCATCTCTCCTTTAAATGGGATAGCAATTTTATAAGCAACAACTCTTTCAAGATTCTTAATAGCTTCGTCAATCTTCCTGTATTTTATAAATCTTCCAATACCAACAGCCTGTTTCAATGATATATTGGCACTTCTTGTATAAACACTAGCTTCATATTTCTTTATTTTTTTCTCAGCCTTTTTAACTTCTTTTTTTGTTTCTTCAATTTTAGAATCCTTTTCTAAAGGTTTGTCTTCATGGCTATGATCGTGCTGATTGCTATGCTGATGATTACTTGTATTTTTATCAATAGGTGTTTCAACTATCATTTTCTTATTTTCTTTTGGTATTTTTACCTTCTGTATCTTTGTTTGATTTAATTGTTCGTCTGCCATTTTCTTATTATTTTACACTTCTAGAAGCACTTGACCTTGTTGCTCCAATTCCTGCTGATCCATGCTTAACTGTTCTTCTAGTTAATGAAAATTCGCCTAATCTATGACCTATCATTTCAGGAATTATTCTTATCTGTTCGAATGTTTTTCCATTATGAACATAAACAGTAAGACCAACCATTGTAGGTACAATTACTAATTCTCTTAAATGTGTTTTAATGTTTTTGCCCTTATCCAAATATTTATTTGATTTTGAAATAAAATTTTCAAGTTTATCAGAATTTTTTAAAATACTTCTTCTTTCTCTAGCAGGCAGAAATTTTGCAAATTCTCTTATATCAAGTTTTTTCAACTCTTCCAGACTTTTACCTCTATAAGAAAATTCTTTTTTCTTATGTAAACTTATTTCAGGGTTTTGTTCAATGTTTTCTTCAGCCATTATTTCTTACCCCCTTTTCTTTTACCAGTTCTTCTCGCTCTTATAGATCCTACCTTTGCACCTGGTGGAGCATTTCTTTTAGGTATTTTTCCTAAAATTCCATGGCTTAAATTTTTACCTCTACCAGATCCAAATGGATGATCAATAGCATTAACCTTAACAGCCGAAGTTCTAGGCCATAATTTACTTTTAGCTTTTTTAATAAAATACATTTTACCAGCTTTCATAATAGGTTTTTCATCTCTTCCAGAACCAGCAATAGTTCCAATTGTAGCTCTACATTCTTCATTGAATATTTTTTCTTTTTTTGAAGGCATCATAACATAAACTTTCCCATTTTCTTTTTTTGTAATAACTGCACTAGAACCAGCAGTCTTTATGAATTTTCCACCATCATTAGGCATAGATTCTATATTAAATATAGAGATTTTTGTAGGTATCTCTTTTAATTTAGAAACATTTCCAATTTCATTATCTCCTACATTGCCTACAACTAATTTTTTCCCAACATATAATCCATCAGCAGCAGGATTGTAAAAAATATAATTACCAAGTTTTATTTTAGCTATTGGTGCTGAATGACCTGCAGAGTGTATAAGATTAATTACTTCTCCCTCACCAGTCATATTAGAATCAAGATACTTTAGTTTATGTAAAAATGCCTTTCTTCTTACTCTATATGTAAGGCTTCCATGCCCTCTTGCCTGTGAAATTATTGTCTTTCCCATATTATATCATTCCTAACTTTGTTGCAATATCTATTGCAGGATTGTTTTTATTTAATCTAATATAAGCAATTTTTATTGATCCTCTGTTAATCACATTAACCTTTTCAACTTTAACTTTAAACATTTTTTCTATACTGTTTTTGATACTTTCTTTATTTTCTTTGCTATCAACCTCAAATACAAGAGTGTTGTCTATCTCAACAAGTCTTATTGCCTTTTCAGTATTTACTGGTTTTTTTATCATTTTATTTTTCCTTTTCCTGTTTATTTTTAACACCTATACTTGAAAGATCTTTTACAGCAGATTCAGTATAGACTGTTATTCTCCCTAATGGATAAAAATCATCTATTTGTAGGTCTTTAACTTTTTTAGAATCAAATATCTTAGTTTTAAGATTTTCTTCATTTCCAGTTACTATTAAAAGTCCCTGAGATACTTTATATTTTCTTCCTCTTAATTTACCTCTTCCTGATCTAAGAGATTTTTGTTTCTCAGCAATATTTTTATTATCTCCAAGCATTTTACCAATTAAACTGCTTAATTCTTTTGATTTAGCAGAAGAAATTTTTGATTCGACAACTAATGGAAATTTTCTTAATTTTTTATTAATTGTTCCATATCTTTTAGAAACAACCTCCTCTTTTCCTGTAGAAGCTATAGCAGATTTTAACGCGAGAATTAATTCCTTCTTGTTTATTTTTTTATAGTCTACAAACTGCAATATTTTAGGTCCATGGGCTCTTCTTCCTCCTCTTGTTCCAGAAATTTCTGCACCAATCCAATAAAATTGTGTTCCACGTCTCCACATAGTTTTTCTAGGAATTCTTGAAATACCTCTCCCATAGGCACTTCTCCATTTATGTCTTATGTGTCTTATTCTTCCTGATGCACTATGTTTTCTTCCAGCTTCAGGATCAGGACCATAAGGGTGAGCAGTTTTTTGAGCTTCAAATACTTTCTGGACAATATCCTCTCTTATTTCATCAGAGAAAAAACTAGGAAGTTCAATTTCTTTTATTTTTTCCCCACTAAGTGATATTACTTCTGCTTTCATCTTAATTATGCACACATCCTTTTTTCAATTTCTTCATATGGATCAACTTTAAAGTCTTCTGGAGTGATTAATGATTCAAAATATCCAGTTACTTTTCCAAGACCAAGTATTGTAGGAAGATTTCTTGTATCACAATTTCTTGAATCTGCCATCTCTAACATTAATAAATATCTTGCTTGAACTTCTACAGGAACTTTAAGAATATGGTGATATTTATCAGCAAGTCTTATAGCTTCTCTCAAATTTTCCATGCCAGGGTTATAATAATTTTCTCTTATCATTTTATCTTATCTCAATTAACTCATAATTTTTTTTATCTTGTTTTTTAGTTTTTCTTAATGGGAATGTTAATACTAAAGCTCTTTTTTGTGGACCCTGAACACTTCCGTTAAGTAAAATATAATCAGTATTTATATTTCCAAAATGCTTAAATCCTGATGATGGATTAATATTATTTTGTTCTACACTATTAACATCAATTACTTTAAGATTGTATGTAGGTCTTGTAAACATGCCTAGCTGACCTGCTTGAGGTACTCTGAACGTTACTCTTGCAGGATGCCATGGACCTAAACTACCTGATCTTCTTCTACCTTTTTCAGCTTTATGTGATTTTAAACCAATCCCATATCTTTTTACTGCTCCCTGTAGCCCTTTCCCTTTTGTAACTCCTCTTATATCTACAAGTTGCATTTTAGAAAATACATCTATAACTTTAATATCTTTACCAAGATGGTCTTTAACAAAATTAATTTTTTCTTCTAAACTTCCTCCAAGAGCAATTTCCAATAAGTCTGGAGTTTTTTTAAGTTTAGTTTTTTTAACAAGTGAATAAACAATAACTTTAATATCATCATAATCAGAATTTTTAACATCATCAATTTTTTTATATTTTTTTGGAATTTTTAACACTCTTTTAAGTTCTTTATCAAGGTTTTGAGAAACAACCTCGCTAAAGAGTCTCTTATTTTTATAAAATCTAACAGAAAGAATTTTAACAGGTGGACATTCTAATATAGTTATAGGGATAGAAATTTTCTTATTTTTAGTCATAGAATCTGCAGTGTTATCTTTTACATAAACACTTGCCATTCCAACTTTGTATCCAATAAATCCTAATAATTTTTTATCTTTATTATTCTCTAGAATTCCAGTCCAGTTTACACTAGGCAATAGCTCTTTAACTCTCTTTCTGGGCCAATATTGCAGGCTGCCCCTTCTGGGTCTTGATAGTTTTGCCATAGTTTAGTATACTGGTAAAGATTACCATCATTCCACCTATTTTATTCAGAAAAAAATGCTTTATAAAGTTATTCTTTTTGCTTTCTACTTTAAGCTTTTTGCTTTCTAGGTTTGCTTTAACCTCGGTAAAAATAGTTAGGCCTGAAAAGCAGACTCTTTTTTAGAAATATTTCCATCAAGACTGATTTCTCTTATGATTTTTCCCTTTCTTATAGCCATTTCTCTCATTTTAGCAGGATCTTTTTCCAATTTTGGCACGATTATATCGTTAATTATAAATGTGTGATTTATCTCAACCTTCTTAAAATCAGTTATATCAAACAATAAATTTTTAACCAAGCCTAAGTCAGAAGATTTAATTTTACAGAAATCAGGAGTTGGCTTTTTATCTCCAGTATTTGGTTTAGCTGATTTTGGAGCTTTGGCCTTTATTTTTAATTCTGTATTATCGACTGAAAATGAAAGCCCTAAAAATGAATTTGGAAATTTATCACATAAATTAATTATATCTTCTTTTGAAAACTCATCTTCAATAATATACTGTTTAATGCCCATAAACTGTTTTTTATCTTTAAATTTTAATTCTCCAGTAAGATCTCTTGTGGAAACAACTACCCCGCTAACTTTAACTTTTTTCCCTGAGGGTATTTTATTTGCAACAATTCTTACGAGATCAGAAGCAAATTCATAAGTTGTAGAAATATTATATCTATCTTTAACTTTAGAAACATTAATCAAAGCTTTATATCTAAACTCGCCTTTGCTGAATTTTTGAAATTGGATATGTACTAGATTATCGACCTTTCCGTCGAATATTTTCTTGATAAAGTTATCCATAATAAACTTTCAGAAAGCAAATATATAAATATTTTGGTAAGCTTTATATATAATAGTGTCAATTCAATATATATGTTAAGTGAAACATCAGTTAAACAGATTATTACAGGAGTATTAATTATAATTTTGTTAATTTTTGCCTTTTTGATAATAAAACCTTTATTTCTAGCAATTCTTTTCGGACTTATTTTAGCTTACACATTTTACCCAATATACAGTTTTTTACTAAAATATATAAAAAGCAGGACAATTTCTGCATTAATAACATGTGCAGTAGTGATTGCTTTACTTATTATTATCCTTTGGTTTTCAGTACCTTTACTTATAGAGCAAATATTCCAAAGTTATATAACAATTCAATCATTTGATACTCTTGGCTTTTTAAAAAGAGTATTTCCTCCTTTATTTTCATCACCTCAAGTATCTGCTAATTTTGCAGCAGTTTATACAAACTTCTTGTCAAGCTCTGCAAATAATGCACTTACAAAAATCTCAACTCTTTTAATTGACCTTCCATCACTCGCACTTAAGTTACTTGTAGTTTTAATTACATTTTTTTATGGACTCAGGGATGGGAAAAAAATAATAGATATTCTAAAAGATACTCTACCATTTAATAGAGCTACAACAAATAAATTTATACAAAAATCAGAACAAATAACATTTTCAGTAGTTTATGGAAGAGTTGTCATTGGAATAATAACTGGAACTCTTGCAGGAATAGGTTATTATTTCGCAGGTTTTGATAATGCTATTCTTTTGTCTGTAATAACTATGTTTGTTAGTATAATTCCCTTAATAGGGCCATGGATAGTCTGGGCCCCATTAGTCATAGGTTTATTCTTTGCAGGAAGCATTGGTTCTGCAATTTTCTTATTAATATATTGTTTGTTAGTTGTTACTTTATTTGAAAATTTAGCCACCCCTTTAGTTGTTTCAAAAAGATCTAATATACCAACATCTTTAACATTAATAGCACTTATAGGAGGGATACTTGTTTTTGGGATATTTGGTATAATTTTAGGTCCTCTTATTATAGCTTATTTAATAATTTTATTTGAAATCTATAGAGAATACAGTGTTAAAAAAGAGTGATCTAATGAAACTAAAAGTTAAAAAATATAAACTATCTGCTGGAAGACCAATTGCAATAATAAATAAGGAAACGGCAAAAACGCTATTAGCCAGTTTAAATGATAGGATATTAATTAAATATAATTCAAAAAAGATAGTAGCTGTCTTAGATTTCTCTTCCCAGATGTCTGGTAAAAAAGAAATTGTTCTTTCAAGTGAAATATTAGAGTACTTGGGAATTCATGGTGGGGAAAGTGTAATAGTTGATATTGCTAAAAAGCCAAGAGTGATACAGACAATAAATAAGAAATTAAGGGGCGACAAACTCTCGAAAGAGGAAATTTTGTCAATAATTAAATCAATAGTAAATAATGAACTAACAGAAACAGAAATAGCATTTTTTATATCAGCAATTTACGAATATGGTATGTCTATGGATGAAATAGTTTGGATGACTGAAGCTATTTTTAAAACAGGTAAAAAACTAAACTTAAATAAAAAAATAATAGTTGATAAACATTCAATAGGTGGTATTGCTGGAAATAGAACAACTCCCTTAGTTGTTTCAATTTGTGCAGCAGCAGGTTTAATATTTCCAAAAACATCTTCTAGGGCAATTACAAGCGCAGCAGGTACTGCAGACGTAATGGAAGCTATATGTAGGGTTGATTTTTCTCCGATAGAACTAAAAAAAATAATAAACAAGACAAATGCATGTTTAGCTTGGGGAGGATCACTTGGTTTTGCACCAGCAGATGATAAAATAATTCGTGTTGAAAGTCAAATAAATATAGATCCTGAACCAAATTTATTAGCGTCAATAATGGCTAAAAAATTATCTGTTGGGAGTAAATTTATTCTTATTGATATTCCGTATGGAAAATATGCCAAAGTAAACAAAGATAAAGCTTTTGACCTTAAAAAAAAGTTTGAGGAGATGGGGAAAAGATTTAATTTAAAACTAAAGTGTGTTATTACTAATGGAAGTGAACCAATAGGCCGAGGTGTAGGCCCTGTAATGGAATTAATTGACATAGTAAAAATTCTTAAATGTGAAAAAGATGCTCCTTCAGACTTAAGGAATAAATCATTATTTTTATCAGGACAAATTTTAGAGCTTGCAGGTAAATCAAAAAAAGGACAAGGGGAAAAATTAGCATTAGGGATTTTAAACTCTGGAAAAGCATTCACTAAATTTAAGGAAATAGTTGAAGCTCAGGATGGAAAGCTGGTTGAATTAAAACCTGGGAAATTTTCCCATGAAATAAAATCTGGTAAAACTTCTAAAGTAATATCAATAGATAATAAAAAAATAAATATTTTAGCAAGAGTTGCAGGTTCACCAAATGATAAAAAAGCAGGATTATATATATACAAACATATTGGGGAAAAATTAAACAAAGGAGATGGTATTATAACTATATATTCAAGTTCAAAACATAAACTAAAAGATGCAGTTGATTTTTATAAAGAAAATAAAATAATACAAATAAAATAAAGGGTGGACCATGACAGAAGAAATTTTTATACAACTAACATTACTTATACTTATTGCTCTTGCTCTTTCATTTATAGCGAGAGTTCTTAAACAGCCACTTATCATAGCATATATATTGACCGGATTATTATCAGGCCCTATATTTTTTAACATACTTAAAAATACAGAGACTATTCAAATTTTTTCACAGTTTGGAATAGCTTTTTTACTTTTTATTGTTGGAATTCATTTAAATCCAAGAGTTATAAAAGAGGTTGGTAAAATTTCTTTGATTACTGGAATTGGACAGGTTTTATTTACATCTATTGTTGGTTACTTCATAGGAATTCTACTTGGACTTTCTCCAATGTATGCATTATATGTCGCTGTTGCCCTCACATTTAGCAGTACAATAATAATAATGAAGCTTCTCTCAGATAAAGAAGATCTTGATAAGCTATATGGTAAAATATCAGTTGGGTTTTTAATAGTGCAAGATTTAATTGCTGTTTTAATATTAATGGTTGTATCTTCATTTTCAAATAATTCTAATGCTTTAATGGATATTGGAAAGACACTTGGGCTTGGATTTATTATTACTGTTGCCTTAACTTTACTAAGTCTTTTTATTTTGCCAAGATTAGACAAGATCTTCTCAAAATCTCAGGAATTTTTATTTATATTTGCCATTGGGTGGGGTCTTGGTATAGCAGCATTGTTTTTTTATATGGGCATGTCGTTAGAAATAGGAGCTTTAATTGCAGGAGTTTTGCTATCAGTATCCCCTTATTATCAGGAAGTCTCCTCAAAACTAAAACCTCTCAGGGATTTTTTCATAATTCCATTTTTCATAATTCTTGGTTCACAAATAGTTTTTCAGGATATTAGTATGTTTATTTGGCCAATTATTATTTTTTCTTTATTTATTCTCGTAGGAAATCCACTTATAGTAATGGTTTTGATGGGAATTTTTGGATATAGCAGAAAAACAGGTTTTATGGCAGGGTTAACTGTTGCCCAGATAAGTGAATTTTCAATGATCCTCGTAGCATTAGGGGTCAGTCTTGGACACTTACCATTGAATATTTTATCTTTAGTAACAACTATTGGAATGATAACAATTGCAGGTTCAACATATATGATTCTTTACAACGAAAAACTTTACTCTTTAATAGAAAAACCATTAAGAATATTTGAGAGAAAGAAAATAATTGAAAGAGATACTAAAATTGATCAAAATTATGAATATTTCTTATTAGGTTATAACAGAATCGGGTTTTCAATTCTGCAGGCATTTGATAAGATAAACAAAAAAGGAATTGTTATTGATTTTAATCCGGAAATAATAAAAAAACTCTCAAAAAGAAAAATACCTTGCGTATATGGGGATATAGATGATTTAGAATTGCTGGATCAGCTTAAAGTTCATAGAGCAAAGTTTGTGTTATCAACTGTGCCTGAAACAGACACAAATTTACTATTAATTAAAAAAATAAGAAGTGTAAATAAAGAATGTGTTATAATTGTTACATCAAGACAAATAACTGATGCATTTAAATTATATAACGCAGGAGCAGATTACGTAATTCTTCCACATTTCTTAGGTGGAGAATATACAGCAAGATTAATTGAAAAATATGGTGCAAATAGAGATATGTACGAAAAGGAAAGAAAACAAAATATTAAGGACTTAAAAGAAAGAGAAAAAGAAGGTCAGAAACACCCAATTGTAGAAAGAGATTAGAAATATTAACTTATACAAAATTAAAAAGGAACGCCGCCGCCCGGAATCGAACCGGGAAATCCCGAAGGAAACCTGCTCTCAAGGCAGGCGGAGTACCATTGTCCCACAGCGGCACATTTATCTGAGAATAATTTAGTTTTTAAATATTGAGATTAAATTGTTTTTAATTTTAATTTTAATCTTTTTGTAAAAGAATTATAATTAGAAGTCTGAAAAGGCTCAGCGTAACTACTATCTGTAAGAAGGTCTGTTTATCTATTTTAATAAAATAAAATTAACCAAATAGAGATGACAAACCTTCAGCTGCTGCTGAAGCCTTTTCTTCTTTCTTTTCTTCTTTCTTAGCCTCTGCTGCACCTGCATGTGAACCAGCTGCTGGAGCTGCTGCCATTAAACTAGCACTTTCTAGTTCTTTGTCAATGTCCACACCATTCAAACTTGCAACAAGAACTTTTATCTTGCCTTCATCAACTGAAGCACCTGTAGCTGAAACTACCTTTTTTAGATGTTCTTCATCTACTGGCTTGCCAAGTTTGTGCAACAAAAGAGCTGCATATATGTATTCCATTTGTTTATTCCGTTATCTCTGAATTAATTTGGTTATTTTCTTCAGAAGTATTAATTGAGTCTGATTTTAATTCTTGACTTATTAATTTAGCTAAAGCACTTTCGTGACTTGCAGCTTTAGCAAATATAAATTTAAGTGTTTCTTGTGTAGGGTATGCAATTGAAACAGCAAAAGCCATAGATCTGGAGAATTTATTTTTTATAGATTCAAGAGTTCCCTTTTTATCAATTATTAAACTACTGTAAATCTTGCCTGACTTTGAATCATAAGCTACTACTGGTATAAATCCAACAGAAAATGGAGTAATGTTAAGCTTACCCATTATGCTTACAGCTGCTTCACTTATTGACTGACCTTTTTTTACAATAACTTTTGGTTCTTTTATATCAATTTTACCAGCTTTAATTTCAATCTTTATACCTAAACTTCCAAGTTCACTAACAACAGGGCCTGCAGTTAACTCTGTTGGACCAGGTTCAACTTCAATATCTTCTTCTGCAATTTGTCCTGCTCTTGCCTTTACAGGAGTTTGATTATCAGATAGAGTTGAAGACAAATCAAAAGCTTCAGTTTGTGTAATTAAAACAGCAATGTCTTCTTTTATATAATCTTTAAGATTTTTAATTTCATTTTTTTTAGAATTATCAATTGCTCTATTCAAAAGACTTTTCTTTGGAACTATAACCTTAACTTCATTTGAAATGGATTTTTTTATTTTCTGAAACTGTTTAGATGGAAGACTTTTTATTGAAGCAAACATTACAGTATTATTTTCATCTATTAGTTTAGTTATTTTTTTAACAAGCTCTATCTTTTCCTTTGGAACTTTATGTGCTTCATTTGTTTTACTAGATTTTACTTTCACCATATTTACATCTCCACCTTAATTGGTTTACTCATTGTAAGCTTCACCATTACAGATTTAATGTTATCTTTATTATTTGGAAGTTCATTTAACACAGCAGTATAAACAGCCTTAATATTATCAATAATTTGTTCGTCTTTCATTTTTTCCTTTCCAATAAGAAGTTTTATAGTAGGTTCTTTTGTTTGAACCCTTACAACACTATTTATTTTTCTTATAATTTCTTGAATATCTTTTTCAGTTTCATTAACTATAATTCCTAACTTTGGAGAAGGCATTTTTCCTGCAGGACCTAAAGCTCTTCCAAAAGATGTTGCTACAGCAGGCATATTTGCAGCAGAGGAAATAAAAAAGTCATACTTTTTTACAAGTTTTTTAAGATCTTTTTTTTCCTTGTAAGAAGCAAAACTTACCTTTGAGATTGTATCAATTAGAGAGCTTTTATTTTCTAAAAAACCACATATTTTCTTCTCGTTTATTTTATGTGGTAAACTAACAAATATGTTGATAGTATTTTTTCTAAGATCGTATTTTCTTAGATTAATAATTAAGTCTATACCTTGTTCAAATTTTCTTCCTTCAGACTTTCTAAGCTCAGTTAAAGCTTGTTCTATTTTCATCATTTTATGATTTGTATCTATTTATCTACTACCTATGCGTTTCGATCTAGAATAAAGACTAAAACGATGTAGTTATTATTTTAAGGAAAAGCAGGGTTTATAAATATGTTGTTTATATATAACAACCTGAAAGAATAACTAACTCTAAATAATAATTTACAAGATTTAATTCACAATATTTAAATACTAATCTAATTCAGAAGTCTGATGAAAGAAAATAACAAAAAAGTCCCAGTAAAAGATGCTTTAAAAATTAACAAAAAAATAGTTAAGATTCTAGTAATTGTAATTGCTGCAATCATTATTATTGCTTTAGTAGCCTACTTTGGTTATGGATATTATTTAGGAACAAAAAAGTCCCAGGAAATTATTACATATAAACAAGATGTATATAATTCAATTCTATGTGAATTTAACTGCCCTCTTACTGAACAGGAATTTAATGGAAAAAAGCAGTTACTGCCGGAAGTTGAGTGTGTAAAAACATGTTCTGAAGAATTTAGGGGAAAAAACTATTCACTATCAACTGCAGACAGAGAATTCCTTATTAAGGACGGGTTTTTAACTCAATTGTCTACAATAGTAACCTCGTGTCAAAATCAGTCAGTAGATGTAGTAACTAAAAACCTTAATATATCTAAGTTTTCTTCTTGTGCTAGAACAAATTTAGAGCCTCTAAAAGAAAAATATCCTTACTTGGATAATTAATTTATTTTTCAAGCTCCTTAAGATATTCCTTAATTCTATCTATGCTTGGTTGAACTAAAAGCTTCTCAATTCTTTGTTCAAATAGAGTATGAAGATGTTCAAACTCAGATATAGAATACAAATTCTCTTTTTTATCAACAAGCATAACATCTCTTAATCTTTTTAACTGTCTCCTAATATTTGACTCTGCAACACCTCTTATTTCAAGATTATGCTTTTTTCTCAGTTCTTCAACTCTTATCTTAATTTGGTCAGAAGTTAGTTTACTTTTCTTTTCTTTTTCTTCAAGAAGAACAAGGAGTATATCAACAATCACATCTCTTCCGTCTCCAGGCTGTAATAGTCCGAGAGAAAGGCATATTTTCTTAACAAGCTGCCTCTTGTCAATGTTATATGGTTTTTCATATTTTCTTAGAGTTATTTCACTTAAAGGTATATCTTTCATTTTCAAAATTTTTATTTACAAATTGTTTTAGTATAATAGTAATTAATAGATATAAAACCTTATAAATATAATTCTTTTACAGATTTCATGATTAATCTAAATAGGAGAGAGGTTGCTGGATGCATAGAAACCTGCTGGAGGTTTTTATAATGGAATTAGTTGCTTTGTTAAGTTCTGGGAAAGGTACATGGGGACAGGTATCTGGTTTAATGAAATATGGAGAATGGGATAAAATATTGTTAATAGGTGGGGATTTTGCAAAGGATTTTACATCTGACAAAAAATTTGAATTTATTAAAGTTGATCTCGACAAAAAATTAGCTGATCTTAAAAAAGAAGTGATGGAAAAACTAAATGGAAAGATAGATGATTTAGAAGTTGCTTTAAGCATCGCCTCTGGTGATGGAAAAGAACATATGGCTATTATTTCTGCCTTACTTTCTTTACCAGTAGGAATAAGATTCGTTGCCTTAACAAAAGACGGGATAATTTACATTTAATTTAGAAATAGAATATTAAAATAATAAGTAAAAAATAAAAAAATAAAAAGGATAAATTGCACAAAAATATTAAAAAATATTAATTAGCTAATTTATCTTTTCTTTTTCTTTGCAGCTTTTTTCTTTGCCATTTTTAATTTACCTCTTTTTTTATTGATAATATAAGAAAACAAAAAATCATTTATATATCTTTCTATTTTTCAGAAAAAATTCATTTAAGAAAAATTCTTAATTAAAAATAATTTTAATTTACCGTCGGCAAATTAAATGAATGAAAATGCCCAAAATACCATAATTATTCCAAGCAGTAAAAGTAAGAACCAAGTTACATATTTGAATGCTTTTTCAGAAGCATCTTTAGATTTTGTAAAATGCAAGATAGTTAGATAAAATACTCTTCCTCCATCGAAGAGTCCTAATGGAAGCATATTAACAAGGGCTACACTAATATTTAGAAAGATCATCCACCATAAAAGATCATAAATGAAATCACTTAAATCACTGCCAATTCTGTTTTCATAATATACATTTGGATTTCTTATCTGGCTGATAAACCCATAAAGCAGAGATTTAATTAATCCATTGTTCGGTTGCAAAAAACTTACGCCAATTATTGCCCTTCCATCTCCACTTTCTGCTAAAGTAATATTATATTCTCTTGTCTCTTTTTCTAATTTTGTCTTAATAACTATAGTATTTCCGGGTTTGTATTTACTTAGTTCATTACTTAAATCATCTTGATTCCTTATTTGTATATTGTTAATTTCAGTTATTGCTCCATTTAACCCAGCATTCACAGCAGGAAGATCTTCATAAACAAAAACAATTTCTTGAATATTTTTAACATTTGCTAAAAATGCCTGATTATTAATTAAATAAGATTTGTTATTTACTTGGATTTTTGTAAGATTATTTTCATTTGTTTTATTTAAATTAATAATAATATTTTCAATATTCGGGTTATCCAACACATTTCCATTTATTGTTTGAATTTGGGAAATATTTACTGCAGAATAACCATATGAGTTAAATATAACTCCAGATGGAACAAATAATAATAAGAAGAATAAAACAAGAACTATAGTGAATATTATAGACATTATAATATTTGCAAAGGTGCCAGCACATAACACTGACAACTGGGCTTTGATTGATTTCTTGTTCATTTGTTTTTCATCAGGTTCAACAAATGCTGCTAAAAAAGGTCCTAAGAACCCAAATCCTGTTGATTTTATTTTGATATTATGAAATTTGGCAAAAATTCCATGAGCAAACTCATGACTTATTGCTATTATTGCAAGAATTAAAATCCAGTATGTAAAATAAAAAGGAGGCAAAAAGTCTATGTTAAATATTTCAGGAAGGTATGGGATAAGAGGTATTACTGGTGGAACTTTAACAGATTTTACAATTTCCGGTGATGATACATAAATATAAGTTATCTGAAAAAATAAAACAAGAATTAATATCATTAACATAAATCCACAAATTATTGAAATATATTGAAGAACGTTTAAAGATTTTTTATATTTTTTAGCAACATAGTCTATAGCTTTTATTCCAAATTGTGTTCTGTACAAATATAAAATTCCTTCTCTTTTGAGATTTTTTCGCCTTGTATAAAGAAACCAGACGATAAATAAAGTAAAAATTACTAAAAAACTTATATCGTAAATGTAGAAGTTTGCCATTTTAATCTTTATAATTCACCTAATAATGATTTATTTCCTTTTAAATGCTCTGAAAGATTTTTTCTTACAATTTCTACACTGGACTTTTTTATCTAGAATTTTCTTAGGGGCAACTCTAATTTTGGTTCCGCAATTTTTACATAGAAATACATTCTTAAAAAGTCTATTTTGTGCGATAGGTATTTTTGCCATTTTATTTTTCCTTGTTTTTAGTATGAGTGTTCATAATGGATACTTTCTTTATTATCCTAATATCCTTTTAATTATTTTTTTCCCTTCAATATCCCAATATTCAACCTGAATTCCCTCTTTCAGTTCACCACTAACATCTTCCGAATTTGGAGATGGTAAATCAAATGTTTCAAAACTTTCTACATCCATAACATTTACACTATTTTCTGCCATTGATAAAATTTGTGCTTTCTTTTTTTCTATCATTGGAACTTCAAATCTTTCATGTCCTGGTCTGGCTAAAACTCTTTTTTTGCCATCAATAATTCCCACAGCTTCCATTCTTACTTTCGCAGATCCGTGTTTACCTGTTTTACTAACATCAAGACTTCTAACAATACAAGCCTCTCCATCTATTACTATTACAGTACCTACTTTAGCAGCTGTAGCATCAATTAATTTATAAGCCATTTTATAATCTTACCAAGAAGAGAAAAATAGATTTATAAACATTACCTTTATTTGATTTAAGAACATATTATGGCAACAAATAAAAACGATTTTGTAGAACTTGAATTTATAGGGAAAATTAAGGATGGTGAAATCTTTGACACAAATATAACTAAAGAGGCTGAAAAAATAGGTATAGCTATTGATGAAACATCATTTATTATTTGTATAGGTCAGGGAATGGTTATTCCAGGCTTAGACAAAGCACTTGAAAACAAGGAAACAGGTAAAAAATATTCTGTAGAAATAGCTCCAAAAGAAGCTTTCAAAGACAGGAACCCATCACTTGTAAAGCTTATTCCAATTAAAGCATTTAAGGAAAAAAATGTCAATCCTTATCCTGGGATGACTCTTGCTTTAGATAATATGCTGGTTAAAATAATAAGTGTTTCAGGAGGCAGAGTTTTAGCTGATTTTAACAATCCATTATCAGGAAAAATAGTAACATATGAATTCACAGTTAAAAGAAAAATAGAAAATATAAATGAGAAAGTACAGGCAATTACAGATTACTTCATAAAAAAGGAAACTAAATTTGAAATAAAAGATGAAAAAATTATTTTAGACATTGAAAACAATTTCGTACCTATTACAAAAATACTTAACAGCAAGTTCAAACAAATAATTAATTTAGAGTTTGAAGTGAAAAATAATTAAACATAGTCTCTTACATTAAAATCACTTCCAGTTTTTAATTTGTATTTGTCTTTGCAGATATTAACAATTAAATCAGCTACTTTTGATGGGTGTACACCTGTAAATCCAGTCATTCTAGTTGAAGTTGTTCCAGGGTTTACATTATAAACCTTAATCTTTTTTAATTCTATAGCTAAAGCCTGCGTAAAGCCTCTAACTCCGAATTTTGTTGCACAGTATGTTGTCAGTTCTTCATAACCTTTTAGTCCAGCCATACTGGCAATATTAATTATAGTTTCTTTAATATAAGGAAGAGATTCTTTTGTGAATTTAATAAGCCCCTTTAAATTAGTTTCAATTTGTTCATCAATCTCTTTGAAAGTTTGACTCTCAAAATTTTTCCAGACAACAATTCCAGCATTATTAACTAAAATATCAATCTTACTAAACTTTTTAACAATCTCTTTTACAACTCTTTTGATATCTTTTTCTTTTTTCATATCAAGCTGAGTAATATATACATCGCTAGCCCCTAATTTATAACACTTTTTTACAACTTCAAGGGCTTCTTTTTTATGTTGATAATATGTAATAACTACCTTACATTTTTCCACAGCAAATTTATATGCTGTTTCTCTTCCTATTCCAATACTCCCTCCTGTTATAAGCACAACTTTTTCCTTAAGATCATTCATAAATTCAATATAGTAATTATAATTTATAAGCTTTAATGAAAATAGAACTGCAATAAAGCTTATAAATTAAGTATTTTTTAGATATTAAAGATGGCTGAATTCATTCAAAAAGAAGGTGAAAAAATACCCTATAATCATGAGGTTGATCAAGAACTTTTAGATATAGATCGTGAATTAGAAGAACTAATTAAAAAACAGAATGCTAAAATTAAAGTTGTAGGAGTAGGTGGAGGGGGAAATAATACTCTTTCTAGAATACATGAAATTGGTGTAAAGGGTGGAGAAATGATTGCTGTAAATACAGATGCTCAAGATTTACTTTATACAAATGCAGACAAAAAAATTCTTATCGGTAAGGAGCTAACAAGAGGTTTAGGAGCAGGATCTAATCCTTCGGTAGGAGAAAATGCTGCTAAAGAAACAGAACATGAAATCAAAAAAAAATTAGAAGGTGCAGATATGGTTTTTATCACATGTGGATTAGGAGGAGGAACAGGGACAGGAGCAGCCCCTGTAATTGCAGAAATAGCAAAAAGACAAGGAGCTTTAGTTATAGGAGTTGTTACAATGCCTTTTACAATTGAAGGAGCAAAAAGAATTGAAAATGCAATAAATGGTCTTGAGAAAATGGAAAGTATTGTTGATACACTTATAGTAATCCCAAATGATAAACTTCTTGAAATTGTACCTGATTTACCATTACAGACTTCATTTAAAGTAGCAGATGAAATACTAACAAATGCAGTTAAGGGAACAGCAGAGCTTGTTACAAAAGCAGGTTTAGTTAACCTTGATTTTGCCGATGTAAAAACAATAATGTCTGACGGAGGAGTTTCTCTTATAGGTGTTGGAGAATCTGATTCAGCTAATAGAGCATTAGAAGCTGTTGACAGAGCACTAAATAATCCTTTATTAGATGTTGATATTTCAAATGCGACAGGAGCTTTGGTAAATATTATTGGAGGACCTGATTTAAGTCTGGATGAATCAAAAACAATCATTGAAGAAATAGGAAATAGGCTAAATGAAAACGCAAGATTAATTTGGGGAGCTCAAATAGCTCCTGATATGGAAAAGGCAATTAGAGTTATGGTAATAATAACTGGAGTAAAAAGCCCACAGATAATGGGAGAACCAAGTCTAAAATTAAATAAAAAAACAAAAGAGCAAAGAGTTCAGTCAGAACTTTCAGAAGAGCTTGGAATAAATTTCTTTAGATCATAAGGTCAAATAACAACCTTTAAATACATTCTATTTTTTTCTAAAACATGAGTTCGCAAAATCCAGATAAACCTTCAATACAAACAAAGATTAAAAGTTTTTTCAGAAAATGTGTAAGAGTATGGCATGTTCT
>Ga0208958_1000216_pt1 | contig 72950 bp, 90 predicted proteins | sample RifOxyB1_FD_184032 | JGI IMG/M metagenome (GOLD analysis project Ga0208958, IMG submission 184032) | Soil microbial communities from Rifle, Colorado - Rifle Oxygen_injection B1 (SPAdes) | ecosystem: Environmental > Terrestrial > Deep subsurface > Rock core/Sediment | place: Rifle, Colorado...
GAGATAACACTATCTATAAGCGACCTTAACCCAGCAGAGGTGAAACTATGGATGTAGATGATTTTGCATATATTGTTGAAACAGAAAAGAGCTTTGATGAAGCAGTTGTTTCAGTTTTGAAAGCGGTTGAGCAGAAGGGCTGGTCTTTGTTCCAGATTTACGATGTAAAGGAAAGGCTGGCTGCGAAAGGGTTCGCGCAAAAGCCATTGAAAATAATTGAGATATGCTCAGGCAAATATGCAGATCAATTCCTGAATAAGAATAGGTTGATCTCCCTTTGCATGCCCTGCAAAATCAATGTACTGGAAGAGGTGGCAAAAGTAAAAATTATCGGGATGAAACCGACTATGATCTCTCAGTTTTTCCCAGAAGTAGACCAGGCAGAGGCTGAAGGGGCAGAAAGAGATATTATTGAGATGATAGATAATGCGAGGTAGATATTTCTAAGATATTCACTCCTCCCAGTATGTCCTGACACCTTAAATCATCTATCTTTAGAAATAACTAACTCTTTAAAGCCCGTATTTTCGTCAAATACACGCGAAAACCTAGTATCTTCAAGTTCGCCAATTACTATCTCGGCCGTAGTACTGGGCAACCTTCTTTGAGGTGACCACCGATAACATTCCCCTCTTCATCTGAAAGAGAAATGTGAATATGAACATCATCTTGAGATAGGGTTCCAACAAGTGAGACGATTTCAAACTTTTTTGGGAAAGCCCTTACGATATTTTCATCCGCCATCCTAAGTGTTGCTCGCTTTACAGAACCAACACAAGATAAGATAAAACCAGCAGCGATATTATTCTCTTTGGTGAATCTTATTAGTTCCTCTTTCAAATCTTGATCGGGATGTAATCTTAAAGCAAATGTTTTCATAATAGGTCTTAAACAGGATAAGCTTTAATAATTTACTATGGGAGAAACTACCTCATTACTCCCCTCACTCTTCCCGAATCCTCGCCATCCCTATGACCTTGTCGTTCTCCTGGAGCTTGATGATGCGCACTCCCTGAGTGCTTCTTCCTGCCGACCTTATATTTTTCACGTTCGTGCGGATGACCATTCCTTTCTGCGTCGTTACTATGATGCTGTCTTCATCTGTGACCTTGATGATGTTTGCGACAGGGCCTGTCTTGTCTGTGACTTTAAGATTTGTAACTCCTTTTCCTGCTCTTGCGGTCTTCCTGTATCTATCAACTTCTGTCCTCTTGCCGAAACCCTTCTCTGTTATAGTGAGCATGGAAACCTTATCAAGCTCTTCCTTCACAGCAGGAAGGATCTCAGCACCGACAACACGGTCATCTTTGTCAAGGCGGATTCCGATGACACCATAAGCAGCCCTCCCCACGCTTCTCAAATCCGATGAAAGGAACCTGATGGCAGTGCCTTCCTTAGTTCCAAGGAAAATCTCTTCTTTCTCTTTCAGGAACTTTGCATCGATAAGCTCGTCACTTCCATCTTCCGGAAGATTGATGGCAATGATTCCACTGCTTCTGATTTTCTCAAAGTTCGCGACATCCATCATCTTGATCATTCCTTTCTTTGTGCACAATGCAAGCGAGCCTTCAAAGCTCTTTATAGCAAGAGTTGTTGCAACATCCTCATTCTGAAGGCCAAGCATGTTCACAAGAGCCTTCCCTTTTGCATATCTTGTAGCTTCAGGAACTTGGTAAGCCTGCAATGAATACGCTTTTCCTTTGTTCGTGAAGAAAAGAAGATAATCATGTGTGGAACACACGAATGTATCTTGAAGAGCATCTCCCGAAGTAAGTTCAGTCCCTGTAATGCCCCTGCCTCCGCGTTGCTGTTCCCTGTAGATGCTTAGCGGAAGCCTCTTTATGTAACCCTTTGCTGTAAGAGTCACGGCAATCGTCTCTTTCGTGATGAGCTCTTTCTCCGAAAAGGTCTTTAACTTTTCAATGAGCTTTGTCTTTCTGTCATCACCATATTTGCGCTTGACTTCCTGAAGCTCTTTCTTTACGACTTCAAGGATTTCGTGCTCACTGCCAAGGATTCTCCTAAGTTCCTTGATAATTTCCTCAAGATGTTTCTCCTCTTCCCTAAGCTTATTATGCTCCAGCGAGGTAAGGCGAGCGAGGCGCATGTCTAGGATCGCTTCGGCCTGCTTCTGCGAGAGCTTGAACCTGTTCTGCAGGCCTGCAGAAGCTTCTGCAACAGCCTTGCTCTTACGAATAAGATCAATGATGCTATCTATCTTCGAGAGCGCCAGCAGAAGGCCCTCGACAATGTGCTTCCTATCTTCTGCCTTCCTCAAATCAAATTTGCATCTTTTTTCAACAACAATCCTGCGATGCTTGACAAATTGTTCGATGATATCCTTTAATGTAAGAACCTTTGGCACTCCATTCACGATCGCAAGAAGCATGCCATTGAATCTTGTCTGCAGCTGCGTGAGATTGTAAAGCTTATTGAGGGCGATGTTAGAATCAGAGCCCCTTCGCAGCTCGATGACAATCCTAATTTTTCCTTTCGCAGATTCATCCCTTATGTTCGTCACATCCTGGAGCTTCTTATCACGCACAAGTTTAGCGATATCCTCTATGAGTGTGGATTTATTGACTTGGTAAGGAATCTCGGTCACAATGATGGCTTCCTTTCCGCCCTTGATATCTTCAACAGATGCCCTCGCCCTTACGGTGAAAGAACCTCTTCCTGTAGTGTAGAGCTCATCAAGTCCATCCTTGTAGATTATTCCAGATGTAGGGAAATCAGGACCTTGGATCATCTCGATAAGCTTCTTTATATCGATCTGGGGATCCTTGATGTAAGCAGTTGTCGCATCTATTGAATCAGAAAGATTGTGAGGGGGGATATTTGTCGCCATCCCGACCGCGATCCCGCTCGCACCATTGATCAGTAAGTTGGGAATCTTAGCTGGGAGAACTTTTGGCTCATCTTGGGAGTTGTCAAAATTTGGCTGGAAGGCCACAGTTTCCTTCTCGATATCAGCGAGCATCTCAGCAGCAATTAATGCAAGTTTTGCCTCTGTATATCTCTGTGCTGCAGGAGGATCCCCATCAACGCTTCCGAAATTTCCTTGTCCTTCTATGAGTGTGTAACGAAGAGAGAAATCTTGAGTCATGCGGGCAAGTGCATCATATATGGCCATGTCACCATGAGGATGGAACTTACCCATAGTCTCTCCGACAATCCTCGCGCTTTTTTTCGTTGGCTTGTCATTTGTCAAGCCCATGAGGTGCATCGCATATAGAATTCTTCGCTGTACTGGCTTCAAGCCATCTGCAGCATCTGGCAGCGCTCTGCTGACTATGACCGACATAGCGTAATCTATGTACGCTTTCTTCATCTCATTTTCAATCAGGCTGTCTTGTATATTATCTTTAGTCATTTTTACAATAAAGATTTGCGCGAATTCCACATATTATAATCTGCCAAGTCCCGCGCATAAATCCATTTGGCTTTAGATGGATAAGCAAAAAGCTTCCCCTCTCTTGCAAGCTGGGGGAAGATGTCTTTCTCGAACATCACGAACTGCTTTTTTGGAACATAGCGCATAATATCAGGCTCCATGATGTAATTTCCTACACTCACTGAATTTGAAGCAGCCTTGCCTTTTTCCACAAATTCGAGGATGCGCTCCCCGGATGAATCGAGCTTCACAGTTCCGAACGATGAAGGATCCTGAACTTGAGTAAGTGCAAGAGTTGCAATCCCTCCCTTTGTGGTTCCCTTGCGATGCTTCTTCAGGAATTCGTGAAGGTCAAAAAAGAAAATATCATCACCATTTATCACAATAGTTGTCTCGCGAATCGGATGCAGGTTCAAGAAGCCAGCAGTACCCATAGGTCCTTGCTCCTCAACATATGAGACATTCACCCCGAATTTCTCTCCCGAACCAATTTTCTTCCTGAACTGCTCTGCCTTGTAGCATATCGTAAGGGTGATATCTTTCACTCCTTGGTTGCGCAAAGTATTGAAGATGTGCTCAAGAATCATCTTTCCATGCAATGGAAGAAGTGGTTTTGGAGTCGCAAGAGTGAGGGGCCTGAACCTTTCGCCCTTTCCTCCGACAAGTATTATCGCTTTCTTTACCATTTTTTCATTTATCTTTGCTTTATCTTAATCAGTTTTTGCATAAGTGCTCAGAGCTTTGCTCTGGCACGCCAGAATCCTTCGGATTCTGAGCGCTTTTCCTAAAAGCTTAAATATCCAACTCAGCCAGCTGGGCGTTCTCCTCGATGAATTTTCTTCTTGGCTCTACCTCTGAGCCCATCAAGATGCTAAAAATCCTGTCGGCTTCTGCCGCATCCTCTACTGTGATGCGGCGCAGAACACGTTTTTTCGGATGCATTGTTGTCTCCCAAAGCTGATCTGGATTCATCTCTCCCAATCCTTTGAATCTCTGCACTTCCACCTTGCTTCCTGCCACAACTTTTTTGAGTTCTGCATCATCATAAACATAAGTATCTTCCTTTCCCTTCCTTATCTTGTACAGGGGAGGAACTGCCGCATAGATGCGACCATCTTCAATCAGTTTCGGAATGAATCTGAAGAAGAATGTCAAAAGGAGAGTCTTGATGTGCTGTCCATCTACATCTGCATCGCACATGATGATTATCTTTCCATAGCGCAGGTTCTCAAGAGAGAAATGCTCGCCAACTCCAGTACCCATGGCACTGACGAGCACAGAGATCTCCTCATTCAAGAAGACCTTGTGGGGATTTGCTTTCTCAACGTTGAGAATTTTTCCCCTGAGAGGAAGAATCGCTTGCGTTTCCTTATCTCGAGCTTGTCTGGCACTGCCCCCCGCGCTGTCGCCTTCAACGATGAAAAGTTCACTTTCTTCCAAATCATTGCTGCTGCAATCAGTAAGCTTTCCAGGAAGATTACCAAATGATAAAGCTGATTTTCTCCTTACAAGTTCCTTCGCTTTCTTCGCAGCTTCTCGTGCCTGTAAAGCTTCGATAACTTTAGTTACAATCTTGCGTGCAATCGATGGATTCTCCTCAAAGAAAGAAGCGAGGGCACTTGAAGTTACGCTGTCTACAAAACCCTTCACTTCACTATTTCCCAATTTCGTTTTGGTCTGGCCTTCGAATTGCGGCTCTCTTAGTTTAAGATTGATTATAGCAGTAAGCCCTTCTCTCACATCATCGCCTGTAAGCTTCATCCCATTCTTGAGCATATTATTCTTTGTTCCGTAATCATTAATCACCCTAGTTAGTGCTGTCTTGAACCCGATGACATGTGTTCCTCCTTCTACAGTATTAATGGTATTGACAAATCCATGGATACTCTCATTGTAACTCTCATTATATTGGATAACACACTCGACAGCAGTATCTTCCTCCGACTTATGAAAGTAGATCGGCTTGTGCAATACTTTTCTTCCTTCATTTAGAAATTGGATGAATGCCAGAAGGCCTCCCTTGAACAGGAATTCTTCTTTTTTCTTGGTCTTCTCTTCCTTAAGGACTATTGTTACACCAGAATTCAGGAATGCCAGCTCGCGAAATCTCGTGACAAGTGTGGCGAAATCATACTTGATCGAAGAGAATATCTGTGGATCAGGCCAGAATCTTACCATCGTGCCAGTCTCTCCTTTTGCCTCGCCGACAACCTTCACATCAGCCTGCGCCTCTCCTCTCTTGTAGGTCTGCTCATAAATCTTCCCCTGCCTGCGTACTTGCACGATGAGCTTCTCGCTTAAGGCATTCACAACTGAAACACCGACCCCATGAAGACCTCCAGAAATGATATAGGCCTTCTTATCGAACTTTCCTCCAGCATGAAGCATGGTCATGACAACTTCCAACGCAGACTTCTTCACTTCCGAGTGCTTCTCTACAGGAATTCCTCTTCCATTATCTTTTACAGAAACAGAACCATCCTCATTAAGGGTGACTTCAATACGGGTGCAATGCCCGGCCAGCGCCTCATCAATGCTGTTATCGACAACCTCGTAGATCAGATGATGCAGCCCATCCTTGCCAGTGCTACCGATATACATTGCCGGCCTCTTTCTCACCCCCTCAAGCCCTTTCAGGACCTTGATGGAGTCTGCACTATATTCTTGTGGTTGTGATGGCATGTTTCCTTAGCCTCTTTTAGTTTATGCCCACTAAAATGAGCGTGATTTTCTCTTAAAATTGGAGGAAAAAAGCGGTCGCGCTTTATAAACTTTTTCCTGCTAAAACAGCAGAATTTGGACGAATCAGGGCTTTATTTTGTTTTTGGGATCTTAAGATAAAAAGAGGGTGCGTGGAAAAAATGCTCTTTTCAGCGACCCGGAAAAAAGCACAAGATTTATAAAGGGTCGAGAGGCTATAACGCCAGCTTTTTTTAGGCAAATTTGATGTAAAGCAACCAATCCACTCCATTTTTCTAAGTTGGAGTATGAAAGAAAATGGCAAGCGAAGTTAAACTAACAATCCCTACTTATAGGAATGAACATGTTTCTGATACTGTAAGGGCCTATGATGAAAATTTCACAAAATATGGGCATAAAGTGCCAATTCTCGTTTTTGATGATTCACCACAAGAGACCGGACTGGATGTGGGGGGAGTCAGAAACAGGGTTCTTTATGTCGGACCGAATGAAAAAGCGGGATTTTTGGATGAACTTATTGCAAGGATTGGAAATGGAGAATTGGTCAGAAAAATTTTTCGCCCGAGCTATGGTGGAAACAGGAACTTCACACTCGCCTACACTCTTGGTGAGCATTTCATCAGCGCAGATGATGACATGAGACCGTACGGAATAATAGCACGAGATAGAACCCCATTAAATGAAAGGGAGATTTCAAGAGGGAGATATATAGATAGAAAAGATTTGCCATCGATGGAAAGGGTAGAATTCGATTTGTATGGGGCGTTTTCAGACGTATTGGGAAAAAAAGCGGGAAGCATTAATTACGATAAAGGTGCTTTGCTTGTGGATAATCTAATGGATTTGATGACTAATATGACCAATGGAAAATTGAAAGTTGGCACCAGAAATGTTTTAACCCTTAAAAAAGGAAATGTACGGCCGGATGCGACAATAAAGCATGCCCAGACATTCAGGACAGGATCAGCAGATGTTGATATAATAGATTATGTTGATGAATTTCTTGAGGATCCGACATTGATAAGCGTAAACGATATGAAAAAGGTTTATGTCATAGAAAATTTCAGGCCCGTTGTCACGAATGAGAACTGGAGGGTTGATTGTGGAGTTTCTGGATATGACAACTCTGAAGGACTGCCGCCATTCTTTCCGACCAAGCTCAGATTTGAAGATTACATATTCAGGCTTTGGCTCCAAAGAGAGGATGTTGCAAGTGCGCATGTAGGTGCTGTCCAGAACCATTCCAGGAATCCTTATGGAAGGGATTCTCTCGCAAGCGAATTGCTGTATGAAGATGTTGGAAAGATGCTGAAGCTGATGATCTATGATTCCATTACAAAAATCGATAAAGTTAATCTGGAATTCATCCTGGATGGAAATTTCAGAATCAGTGATGAAAAAGCCGGAGAGCTTCTGAAAAAAGGAGAGTGGGCTTTTGAAACTTCAAAATCTGCTGACAAGCATCGCGGATATTATGATACATTTATGCGGGAAGTTTATCGGGCTTTCCAGGAATTTAATTTCAAGCGATTCAAAGAGCATATCCAGGGAGTTGTGGATGACGAAGCAAAGCTGATTAGTCAAACTCTTGAAGTCTGGCCGCAAATCCTTTCAGAAGTTGAAGCGGTGAAGAAGAATGGCGGAATGCCAATCAAGGTGGTGAATTGAAAATGCATGAAGAAAAATTAAGGATTCTACAGATTGCACCGCCGTTCCTGCCAATTCGGGAGGATATCGTATATGGGGGTATAGAGAGAATAGTCTGGTATCTGGATAGAGCGTATAAAGAGCTTGGGCATGAATCTTCCATCGCTGCGCCGGCTGATTCTTCACCATTAGGAAAATTGGAACCAACAATTAATGCTTCAATCGGAGATTTTAATACATTCAATCGAGAAGGAACTTTCCTAAGGATAGAACATATCGCTGAAACTATAAAGCATGCAAATTCTGGATTTGATGTAGTGCACGCTCATGATGATAATCTACTGCCTTTCCTCAGCTTAATTGAATCTCCATCGTTGCTAACACTCCATTCACATTATCCAGATTTCTGGCAATCTAAAAATCATCCGAAACTTGCAGATGAAACAAAGAATCTTAATCTTGTAGCAGTCAGTCATGCTTTAAAGGAGCAGTATGAGAAAGACGGATTTAGTGTCCGATTTGTTGTGCATAATGGAATAGAAGTCGATAAATTTATTTATGCAGACAAAAAGAGAGATTATTTACTTTCACTAGGATTAATTTCGCCAACAAAGGGTGTCCATTATGCAGTTCAAACTGCTAAGAGTTTAAATAAAGACCTGATAATTGCGGGAACAATTGATGGACAATGCGGGGAATATTTTGATGAGCAGATTAAGCCGCATATCACTCATGACATCTCAGATAAAGAAGATAAGCTTGGTGGTTATTTGAGCTTGCCTAAGGGAGGGAGAAAGATAGTTTATGTTGGAGGAGTTAATGATGTCCAAAAGAAACCTCTTTTTGCCAATGCAGAGGTATTTTTGCTTCCGACTTGCCTTGAGGACTCACTTCCAACAGTGGTGATTGAATCAGCCGCTTCAGGCACTCCAGTAGTTGCATTCGGCAGAGGCGGAGTTCCTGAGATGATTGAAGACTGCAAAACAGGCTTTATTGTGGAAAAAGGTAATTTAGGGGGGATGATAAATGCAGCGAGAGAGAGCGCAAGTATAAATCCGAAAGACTGCAGAAAATTTGCGGAGGACAACTTCGGATATAAACGGATGGCACAGGACTACCTTAACATTTATAGCCAAATTATGGAAGAAGCGCACTCCAAAACATTTTAAAAATCGCTCCTGCTCTGGTATAGATGGCATCTGATGCACAGGATACAAAAAAAGACTTAAAAAAGATGGCTGAAAGCCTCTCTGAGGGTGAGGTTCTTGTTCTAAAAAGTCTTGTAGAAAAAAAGAAGGCGAGTTCAGCAGAGCTCGAGAAGGCAGCGAAGCTTTCGCAAGTCGAGGTCGTGCGCGCCCTGCAATGGCTAGACAATAAAAGGCTCATCAAGCTCAAGAGAGAGGAGAAAGAGGTCGCAATACTGGGAGAGTACGGCCAGAAATATCAGAAAGAAGGCCTTCCAGAAAGAAAGCTTCTTGCGTTTATACTAAAGAACAAGGCAGTAAATTTCTCGGACGCGCAAAAGAGATCAGGCCTGTCTGGAGAGGAATTTTCGGCAGCGCTCGGTGCGCTGAAGAAAAAGATTCTCGTCTCCATCGAGGCAGGAAAGATATTGCTCAAAGCAAAGCCAGAAGAGGCTCTGAAGAAAACGCTTGAAGAGAAATTCCTCGAATCTTTGCCCGTGGAAACCTCAAAACTTTCACCAGAAGAAAAATACGCCCTTCAGGAACTGGCAAAGAGAAAAGGGATTATCGAACTAAAAAGAAATGCAGTGTTCAGTGCAGAAGCGACAGAGCAGGCAAAAAAAGTCCTGGCCATGATGAAAGAATCTCCAAGAGGCAAGATGATTGAGAATGTAACACCCGATCTCCTTCGCGGAGAAGAATGGAAAAAAGTGAAGTTCAAGCGCTATGATGTCTCTGTACGCGTGCCCGAAATATATGGAGGAAAGAGACAGGCATATTATGTTTTCTTAGAGCAGGTTGCAAGAGAGCTCGTAAGACTTGGATTCAAGGAGATGCAGGGACCAACAATCGAGAGCGAGTTCTGGAACTTTGATGCGCTTTTCCAGCCGCAATTCCATGTCGCAAGAGATTGGACCGCGACATATTTTGCAAAAGGATTAGAAGCGGAGCTTCCGGCAAAGGAAATAGTGGAGCAAGTCAAGAGACAGCACGAGAAAAGCTGGCAATATTCATGGCAACAGGAGAAAGCCAAACACGCCATCTTACGCCCGCAAGGAACATGCATGAGCGCGAGAATGCTTCCCCATGCAGAGGTTCCTGGAAAATACTTCGCCATAGCACGCTGCTACAGGCCAGATGTTGTAGATACAAAGCATCTTGCTGAATTCAATCAGGTTGAAGGCATAATCCTTGATGAGAACATAACCTTTCAGCACTTGTTGGCAACATTAAAGAAATTCGCAGAGGTTTTCACAGGAGCTAAAGAAGTTAGATTCATCCCAGATTACTATCCTTTCACAGAACCCTCAGTTCAATTGAATGTGAAACATCCAAAGCTCGGATGGATAGAGATTGGGGGAGCTGGAATCTTCCGCGAAGAAGTCACAAAGCCACTTGGAGTGAACGTGCCAGTAATCGCATGGGGCCTTGGTGTTGACAGGCTGGCCATGTTCAAGCTCGGAGTCAGCGATATCAGACAGCTATTCTCACAGGATCTAGAGTGGCTGAGGAAGCAGGGAGTGTAGAATGGAACAAAGCACAAAGCTCAGGGCTCAGGGCCGGGAACAATAATAAGATGCCAACAATAGAAATATCAAAGCGCGACTTGGAAGAGATGTGCGGCAAGAAATTCAGCGAGCAAGAGCTCTCTCTTCTCCTCGAGTGCGTGAAGGGAGAAGTCGAAAGCGTTGAGGGCGATGTCGTAAAGATAGATATGAAAGATGTGAATCGGCCGGACTTGTGGAGCACATCTGGAATTGCCCGAGAGCTCAAGGGAGAACTTGGAAAAGAGACAGGCCTTCCGAAAATTTCTGCCGAGAATTCAAATTACGAAGTGAAAGTCGATCCAGCGCTCGAGGGAATAAGGCCCCTTACTGTCTGCGCTGTCGTGAGAGGACTGAAACTGACAAAAGAGGGAATAGAGCAGATCATCGCCCTGCAGGAAAAGCTGAGCGAGAACTACGGGAGGGGCAGGAGAGAGGCAGCTATTGGAGTATATGATGCAGACATGATCAAATGGCCCCTGAATTACAGGGCAGCTGATCCTGACAAGACAAAGTTCACGCCGTTAGAAGGGAGCAAGCCTCTGACCTTGAGACAGATTCTGCAACAGCATGAAAAAGGGAAGAAGTATGGAAAGCTCCTCGAGGAGCAGAAACAATATCCAATTTTCATCGATTATGCTGGCGAAATTCTAAGCATGCCTCCGATAATAAATTCAGATGCCAGTGGAAAAGTTACAGAAAGGACGAGAAATGTATTCATTGAGGTTTCTGGTAACTCCTTTAGATTCATCACTCCTTGTCTGCTAGTCATCGTGGCGGAGCTTGCCGACAGAGGAGGCCAGATCGAGGCTGTGCAAGTTCAATATAAAAATAAAAAGATGACAACTCCCGATTTCAAGCCAGGAAAGATCGAATTAGAGGTAGAGGAATGCAACAAGCTTCTTGGTCTTGCATTGAACGCACAAGAGCTAAAGGCCATGCTTGAGAAAAGAAGGCATTCTGTAGAGATAAAATATAGCAAGCTGCTCGTAGAATTCCCAGCATACAGGCAGGATATAATGCACGCACGGGATATCATAGAAGATGTAGCGATCTCTTACGGATACAACAAGTTCAAGCCTCAAGAGCCGAGAATTGCAACTACGGGGGCGAGGAATCCTCATGCTGAAAAAGAAGAGAAGATTGCAAATCTGCTTGTCGGATTAGGGATGCAGGAAATTGCAACGCTCACACTTACAAGCAAAGAGGAGCAGTTCAGGAAAATGATGCTGAAGGAGCAACCTGTTGCAGAACTTGAGAATCCGGTCTCGCTGACGCACAGCATCCTGCGAAGGAGTATAATTCCAGAGTTGCTTTCATTCTTAGAAAAGAACAAGAAGGCGAGGTACGCGCAGAAAGTTTTCGAGCTCGGAACTTGCATAGAGGTGCGGGGTAAGAAGGCAAGTGATGAGAGGAAACTTGCAGTAACAATCTCACACCCAACAGCAAGCTACACAGAAGCAAGACAAGTGCTTGATTACCTGCTTAAGAGTTTTGGAGTGAAGTACGAGATAAAAGAGAAAGAAAGCCCAAGTTTCATCGAGGGAAGAGGTGCGAGCATTTTGATTGGCGGCTCAGGGCTCGGAGCACGGAGCACAGAACTCAGGGCACTGAGCGCGGGGCTTGGCGCTGGAAAGGAAGTGGCAATAATCGGAGAAGTGCATCCTCAAATCCTACAGAACTTCGGCATCGAGATGCCAACATCAGTCTTTGAGTTAAATTTAAATGATTTATTCTTGTAAAAAAGAATCTAAAGCTAACTACGATGGATGAGACATATGAGGCACTTGAGAGGGCAGTAGCAGAGGCAGATGTACACGTGGGAATCATCTTAAATGGAAGGTTCAGAGTAACCCGTAATGGGAAAGGACTGCTGGGGTTTCTTTCAAAAGATCGCAGTTACAAATTATCCTTTTTACCAAATGGAGGAAAAGAGAAAAGTGTTGATATCAGAGTTGATAAATCAGCCGAGAGAGGTCTTATAGTCTCTGGAGGGAATCAGATAGACAAGGAGTTTAGGACTCTATTTTCTGATTATGTGGAGCCAAGTGGTTACGATGTAACATATGAGATAAAGTGATTCAAGAGAGTTCTTTCTTCGCACTATTAAGTTCTAAATTAGTAGTAATAGATTAAATTAGAAGTAGAATTTTGACTACTTTTTATCGTAAGTCTTAATGTATGACTCTAATTCATCAGGAGCGTCTTTGCCTTTCCACCTAGTCCATCCACGAGTTACATCGGAAACTCTTTCGTTGTAATCGCCAGCAAGCATGTTATATTGAGACATATATCCCCTAAGAACAGACTCTTTCCTGGCCAACTCTTCTCTTGCGTCAAAAGGCCATTCAGCTCTTGGCGATCCTTTGAAATCTTTAACGTAATCTGATATCTCGACCTTCATTGAACTTATTTGTGCATTCACTTGTCCGATATCGGCCTCTTGGCCCTTAAACCATCTATAATTTTCAAGAACGTAATCTGCTGTTCCTATATCTCTTGTCTTTTCACTTCTCGAGGACAGGTGATTGTAAACTAAGCACGATGGCACTCCGACAACTAATGCTAGCCCTACTGCACATCCTGCTGCAAATGTTTTTCCGCTCATTTTGTTAAGATTTCGAGATTATTTTTAACTTTCTTGCCTTCTTTTAGAGCCTGTTCGGCTATTCTACCCCTCTGGAGCTCGGTATAATCTATGTCCCTGACATTCAAAATAGGTCTCTCAAGTTTTAAAGGAGCGCTACTTAAGATGTATGAACCGCTCCATTGGAAATATTGTTTTTCAGGTGTTTTCCAGTATACATATTGATCGGATTCACCATAAGTTCCGTCTGCTCCCATCACCTCATCAGTATTCAACCTATCACCTTCGATAGTGAATTCGATGCTGCTCTCATCTGAAAGAGTTTTTGGTTCTAGTCTTTTATTCGAAGAAGTAACTTTTCCTACAACTGGGCTTGTTAAGACTATATTTCCCATATCACTAAGGCAGTATATCCACATGACCTTATTGGGGTCATTTGCATATTCATTCTTAAAATTTATGTTGTCTCTTTCTACAGAATGGGTTATTTTAAAGGAGCCTTGCTGATTTTGCATCCTTTCAACTCGAGGATTTTGGTTACATCCGTATAAATTCATTAGAGCTGCACTACCAAGAGCTAATGCAGCTAATTTTGAATATTCCCTTGCCATAACTAATCTATAAAGAGAAAAATCTTTAAATCTTTCTAAATTCTAGGAAAATTCCTTCTTCGCCCGCTCCAGCACCTCAAGACTGCCGATATCAAACCACCTTCCATTGAAGATGTGCGCGAAGACAGGTTTGTGCACTGGAAGCCATTCCAAGAAGTATCCGGGCCCTTCCATCTTTCCCCCCTCTTTCTTGTATCGGTACATCAGGGGGATCGTCTCCTTGCGGAACAAGTAAATGCCAATGGATGCGAAGTGTGATTTCGGATGCGAAGGCTTTTCCTGAAGCTCCAGAACCTTTCCTTCCTTGTCCAGGACTGCAACCCCGTACTTTTTGATCTCATCTGTATCTATCTCATACACGCCGATCAGATCATCCTTGTGTGGATTGTGCGCAATCGTGCGCAGATCAAAATCAAAAAGATTGTCAGAAGATATGATGAGGAGATCATCATCCACATTTTCCTGCTCAAGCGCGAAGAGCAAATCACCAAGAGCCCCCAGCCTTTCTTCATTACTGCTTGTGCCATCATCCACAACAGCGATTTCCTTTGCCGTTGGCGCACTTACCCTCCATTCTTCAAAGAGAAGGGAGAATTTGCTATTTGTGACAATCACTATCTTATCTATTTCTTTCACTGAGTCCACTCCTTCGATAATAAAATCAATTATCGGCTTTCCGTTCACTTCGACGAAGGCCTTTGGCTTGTTCAGGGTAATCGGATGCAGCCTTGTTCCATAACCTGCTGCAAGGATTATCGCTTTCATTTTTTCTTTCCCCCTTCCTGAATTTTCTTCCTGGTGCAGTCTTTTTGCATAAGTGCTCGGAATGCCCTGCATTCCGGCATGCCAAAAAGCTTTGCTTTTTGAGCACTTTTTCTAAAAAGATTAGTGGTGGTACTCTTTCAGGTGTTCCCTGAACCAATCTATTGTAAGCCCTAGCCCTTTATCAAGATTTACCTTCGGTTGCCATTTCAAGAGCTTGCGGGCCCTGGTGATATCAGGCTTTCTCTTTATCGGGTCATCCTTCGGCATCTTGCCATGGATTATTCTCGACTTAGAGCCAGTGATTTTTTTTATCTTCTGTGCGAGCTGTAGGATACTGCAGTATTCCTTTGGATTCCCTATGTTGATTGGCTCTGCAACAATATTGGAGGCCATCATGCTCTTCAAGGCAGAGACCATGTCAGAGATGTAGCAGAAGCTTCTTGTCTGATTTCCGTTTCCATAGATCGTGATATCTTCTCCCTTCAAGCTTTGATAGATAAAGTTCGGGACAGCTCTTCCGTCATCAATCTTCATCTGGGGGCCGTAAGTATTGAAGATGCGCACGATTTTCGCATCTACCTTAAATGTTCGGGAGAAATTCACAAGCAAGCTCTCACCGAAACGCTTGCTCTCATCGTAGCAGCTGCGCGGGCCGATAGGATTTACATATCCATAATACCCTTCATGCTGCGGGGATATCTTTGGATCCCCATATACTTCACTTGTTGAGGTATAGAGCAGCTTTGCATTATGTTTGCGCGCAAGATTCAGAGAATTGTGCAGGCCAATGGAATTTGAAAAGAGAGTCTTGATAGGCATTTCCTGATATGCTTTTGGAGAGGCGGGGGAAGCTAGATGATAAATCTCATCCACTTTTCGAGAGATGGAAAATGGGCGAATGGCATCATGCTTGATGAAGCGGAAATTCCCATCAGAATGTAGATGTTTAGTATTCACAGGATTTGCTGTACTTAGATCATCCATACATATCACTTGCGCCCCATCAGAAAGCAAGCTCTCAACCAGATGCGAGCCGATGAAGCCTGCTCCTCCTGTAACGAGAATTCTTTTTTTCATCTTCCTTATTCTTCCTTCCCCTTTTCCTTTCCCCGGCCCGAGTATTTATTCACTTTGCCAGTACCCCGATAGGATTTCCGGGGGGACCTGAGATGGTATTTTATATCTGCCAATTCACTCTGGATCCTCATTTCTGCTTCCATCTTACTTACCTCTTTATCAGACATGCTTACCCTTACCTTATCCCCATCAGCGTCTTCATCATCTACAAGCCCCTCAATGTTATTCTTCCTCATCTTCAATCACCAATATTTTACCTGGTTTTTGGTTGAGCTTTTCTTAAAAGGTCACCAACAAATCCCCTCATAATTCTTCGGTCTCCTTGCCGCATTTTCAGAATCAAAAAGGTTCTTTCCATCAATAACTAATTTCTCGCCATAATCTACCTTCAAAAACTCTGGCCATTCGGTCAAAATTAGAGTAATATCAGCACTAGCCACAGCTTCCTGTGCACTGCTCGAGTAATGTATGTAGGGGAATATTTTCTTCACGCTTTCGAGAGCAACTGGATCGTATGCATAAATCTCTGCCTGCTCTAAAAGTAGTTCCTTCAGCACCTGAAAGCTCGGACTCTCTCGCACATCATCTGTTCCTGCCTTGAATGTCAACCCAAGGACTGCAATCTTCTTGCCTTGCAAGTTACCTGCTCTTTTTTCCAAGATTTCCATAAACTTAAGTGGCTGCTCCCTGTTCACATCAAGCACTGCACGCAACAGGCGCGGATTGTATCCTTTTTCAGTCGCCTTGTGCACTACAGCAGAAACATCTTTTGGGAAACATGAGCCGCCAAAACCAAGCCCGCTCTTCAGGAAATGAGGTCCTATCCTGAAGTCCATCCCGATTCCGCGTGCAACAACATTTGAATCTATCCCAAGCTTCTTGCAGATATTCCCTATCTCATTAATGAAAGAGATCTTTGTGGCGAGGAAAGAGTTGTTGGTATATTTTATCATCTCTGCTTCCCCAAACTTCGTCTCAAGGATTGGTGCCTTAATCTCCTTGTACAGCTCTTTTACCTTTTCAGCAATCTCGCGATCAGTAGTCCCAATCACAATCCTATCTTGGTTGAAGAAATCATGCACCGCGCTTCCTTCCCGCAGGAACTCGGGATTGAATGCAAGAGAGAAGTCAGAAGGGAACTTTTTCCCAGAGATATCACTTATCAGCTTTATGCAATGCTCCGAAGTTCCCGGAAGCACGGTTGATTTTATCACAATGTAATGTTTCTGCTGCTTTCTTGCAAGTGCTGAGGCAATGCCCGAGCATGCGCTCTCAACCTGAGCAAGGCTCATAGAGCCATCTTTTCTGCTTGGAGTTCCGACACAGATGAATGTAATTTCTGTGCCAAGGATTGCTTCCTGGATGTTTGTAGTGGCCTTGATCCTCTCTCGGTTTTCAGCGATGAGCTCTTGAAGGCCCCTTTCATATATCGGAGACTTGCCCTGATTAATCAGATCTACCTTCGCCTGAATGATGTCCACGAGTAGCACATCGTGCCCAAGCTTTGCTAAGCCTGCTCCAAGCACACTTCCGACATAACCTGTTCCGATGATGCTGACTCTCATTTTATACACCCTTAGTTAAAGCGCAAAGAAAACTAAAATTTAAATAAGTTGGCTTTTACAACCCTTCCACGTAAGAACTCCACTCCTTCTCGCTTCAGCATCTCCGCTTTCCTTCCAGGAGCCTGTTTTCCTTTCCAAGTATAGCCGCCGATACTTCCATCCGTACGCACAACGCGGTGGCAGGGAACTTGAGGTGCATAGGGATTTTTGGAGAGGATTCTTCCTACCTCGCGCGGATGCAGTCCGCATGCTCTTGCAAGAGCCTTATATGTTGTGACTTTTCCCTTTGGGACTTTCTTGAGAAGAGTGTAGACCTTTTCTGACTTATTTTTCTTTTCCATGGTAGTTGATTACAAAATTATCGAAGAAGTGGGAGTATCCCTCCAAAAAAGATGATGGCTAAGGAAAGCAAGAATTTGAAAGATTTACTAACATAAGATCTGGTGTAAGAGATGTTGATATACGAATAGATCAGCAATAATAAGATTATTAATGCAAAGTACGAAAAAGCGAGAACCCTAGAAACTCCAGAAGAGATTAATCCAATAGCATTGATTACAAAAAAGTTCCCAAAAGTGTTGGTAAAATACCCGAACGAATCCCAGTGTTTTGTATCTTTCCAATAGCCGATCTTAGCATATGCCAAAGATGAGACGAATAGAAATGGGATGGATAAGACTAATTGAGTAATCGCCATAGGATGGAAGTTATCATGCTCCAAAAAAACGACTGCTAGCATAACAAATATACTACCAAGCATAACCCCATTTATTGCTACCCTCGAAGCCGCTTTCTCAGGATTTGAGGTAAATATCCCCTGCTCTTTTTTCATGCCATACAGAAAAATAAGCCATATATAAGTCTTTTCTTTAAATCCACAAAAAGATATAAATATCCAACACGGTCCAAAGAAAGATGACAAAGGGAGCAGTGCCAGAAAAGCAAGCGAGGCCTCGACGCGAGCTAGGGATCGAGAGCCAGTATGAGCTTGAGCTGGACAAGGTTATCACCTTCGTAAAACAAGAACAAGCAAAAGTTGTGTGCATTCAATTTCCACGAGGGCTTGCATCCAAGTCTATGGACATCGCAGAGATTATCGAAGCAGAGACAGAAGCTAAGTGCGTTCTTTGGATAGGGCCTACATTCGGTGCCTGCGACTTGCCTACAGGATTGGAATGCCTTAATCCGAAGATAGAGCATGTGATTCATTTCGGTCATGCCAAATGGAAGTATAAGGATGATATCGCAGCTGGTTCGAGCGAGCTGAGCGTGCATGAAATTTAAACCTTTTTCTAAAAAGGTTTAATCCAAAAGTATGCGAAAACTAGAAAAGGAACGATGGTGAAGAAACAAAAAATGGCATCTCCAATTCTTGCAATCGGTATGATTTTGCTTTTCCTAGGGATCATTTTCATCCTCATTTCCTCTTTCACCGGCCCAGGCGGTAAAGGGGGAGGAAAGATAGATGTAGCAGCGGGGGGATTCATAGGTCCAATCCCATTCGGTTTCTTTTCCTCTCCCGGCATGTTCTGGATATGGCTTGTTATTATGCTTGCCTTGCTGCTGATATGGTTTATTTTCTTTAGATTAAGGGGATCTTAGGGGAAACCTAAAGGTTTATATAACGGATTATATATTGACTATAATTGATATATAATGGAATCTACAACCATCCAGCTGGATAAAAAAATTGTAAATCTTCTTAAAGAGATTAGAGAGCATCCGAGGCAAACCTACAACGAACTTATCCTAAGGATGGCAGAAGTGTTTAAGAGCGTAAAAAAGAAGAATCAATATGATGAATTTCTCCATAAGATCCAGCAATCCAAAATGAAAGAATTGTGGGGCAATAAAGCAGACGAGGTTTGGGAATATGCCTAAAGCTGGAGATATCATTCTTGCAACAGTTCAATTCGCAGATACTTTTGAAGTCAAAAAAAGACCGGCTTTAGTTCTATTTGAAGAATTCGGCAATATTGTTGTAGCTGGTGTTACAAGTAATGTTGAGATGGAAGGTGTTCCATTAACCAAAAAAGAGGGAGCTGTTAAGGATAGCGTTATCAAATTAAATTACATCTTTACTATTTCTAGGCTTATGGTCGAGAAAGTTCTCTTTTCTTTGTCTAAGGAGAAAAAGAAGATAGTTTATGAGAAATTGGTGAAGAAGTTAGATGGATTACGATAAGAATATGACATCCTCCGCACCCTAAAGGGTGCGGTTTCCTTCCGCTTTAGAGGTGGGGGATAGGGCACACAAACAAATGCAAAAGAAAAAGTTTATGCGGGGAGGAACGCATTCATCTGTGAGCTAAAGCTCACAGTTTTCTGCGTCTGGAAATAAGATTTTCTCTCTTCTTTTCTTCAGGATGAAGTGACGCTAGGATGGCAGAGACGGCACAAACACTTGAAGAGCAGATAGAATTCATCCTATCTCTAAAGGGTGATTGGGATGGAGAGGGAAGCCCCGGATATAAGAAGGAGACGATTGACAAGGCTCTTGCCTATATCCCAAAGGTAAAAGAGCTTATCCTAAAGGAAAGGGGGCGTGAGGTAGGGGATCCGCAAGTCACTCAAGGCCCCTACGGAAGCATCGACTTGGATTGGGGAGATAAAGATTCTGAGTTTAGGATGCTGGTGAATGTTCCTGAAAAAGACAAATTTCCGGAAATTTACTACAATGATGCGCAAGGAGACATAAAGGGGAATCTAGTGACTATCGTCGAGTTTTGACCTTAACGCCGTTTATTTCCAAAATCCCCTCTAGAAACCTTTATATATAAAAGCGCCTTGCAAAATAGTCCTTCTAAGAGGACAAAAAATGAGGTCTGCAAGCAATAAAGAAAAGATTGCCTTCCATAAAGGAGCTCTGGCGACACTTATCGCTGAAAGAAGAGTGCTTGTCAGGATGTTGACTTCTGTGAACAGCTTAATGATGGCTCATATCAGGGCCTTGAGGGAGCATGGAGTCGACTTGAAGAGAGAGGCACGAATTTCGGCACGCTGATCTGGGTGCTTTTTAGGTATCCAGAATACGCATCCATAGTTTATTCACCAAGCTTATCATCGATAATCCCTTTATCTCCCCTCTTTTAGAATACTGAATCTCCTGCCTTCAATCCATTCTTTTCAGCAAAGCCTGCATTCACTTCCAGAACATACTTTGCTGGCCCAGACGAAGTATAGGTCTCACAAGGTTCTTTCTCGCAGGGCTGCATGGTTGTGATGTCTACAATTTGCGAATCCCCATCAATGAAGATAATATCGAGGGGAATCAACGTATTCTTCATCCAGAAAGTCCTATACTCAGAATCGGAAAAGATGAAGAGCATTCCTTCATCATCCTTCATTGATTCGCGGAACATAAGGCCGCGTGCGTGTTCGTAGGGCTCATCTGCGATTTCTACTTTGAGCTCCTTGTCCCCCTTTCCCAAAGTAATGGTTCTAGTGTTCTGTGATTCCTGCCTTGAATTCACTAAATAATTCGCAAGAACAAAGACCATTAGAACAAGCAAGATAAGTGCAATAAGGAGGTATTTCTTTTTCATTTTTCTCTTTTCTTTTCGGAACGCACGGATCATAGATTCCGGCGCGCAGAAGCGCGTAGCGCTTCTTGCGAAACGCCGAGGCCGGGATTCGAACCCGGGGATCCGTTAGGAAACAAGCTTGCAGGAGCTTTTTCTTAGTGCAGGTTCTTTTTCTTAAAAAGAAAGTGCATTCCAGGCTTGCGCCGTACCACTGGGCCACCTCGGCATCATTTCCAGAAGTAGCAAGAAGTAATGTATTAAAAATCTTCTGAATCAAGAGGATTACATAATCGGGGCGTTGCTCTCACCAGAGAGAAACTCGTCAGCTCTGTCGCCATGCAGTTGGATAAGAGCAATCTTCTCATCCCTCGAGAGTGGATTCCTAAGGGTAGATATGTTTAACTGCTTCATCAGAGCATCAAGTTCTCTTTCGCTCATCCTCAAAAGTTGTATTTTTGTTACCATCTTTTTTCTTGAAATCTAATAGAGTAAAGAAATTTAAACCTTTTGCTTTCTTTTGGGCTTCTTGGATTCTTGGTGGAGAGTTTCTTTCCCGAGGGTTTCTTTGGTGAAGAACTTTTCTTAGTGCAGGTTCTTTCGCAAAGAAAGTGCTAATCAATCATCTCTATTTCCATGTTCACATCTTTTGGAACAAATACCCTCATGACTTGCCTCAAGACTTTCTCATCACGGGGAAGATCAATGATTCTCTTATGGATGCGCATCTCAAACCTGTCGAAAGTTGCTTTGCCATCTCCGCATGGGCTTTTCCTCGTGGTTATTTTGAGCTTCTTGGTCGGCAAAGGAATCGGACCCCTTATGACAGCGCCAGATGCGCGAGCTATCTCCTTTATCTCCCCACATAGAGAGTTCAGGTTCCCTATGTCTACAGCTGTCAGCTTAATCCTTGTCTTTGGCATTTTACCTAATACTTCCTAAAGGCCTCCCGAATAAAAAGTAATGATTTAAGCGAAATAGGAGTATAAAAAGGTTATGGAAATTCTGGCCCAGGAAGGCGCATGAGGTAAGGCTCGGATGCCCATTATGCATTAATCTAAAGATACCTTCTCCCCTTTCTCCCATCGGCCCGCGAGCTCATGAAGCAATTCATCAAGAGGCTTGCCTGATACTTTCCTTCCCGCATGCCTAAGAAGAGAAAGGGCTTTGTCATCCTTCATCACTATCGGCGTGTCATCGCAGTTGATCACAACCTTTCCATCCCTGAATTTGACTTTGAAATCATCTGCATACATTTCAGAACTGTAGTCTCTAGTTATATTCACAAATATCTCGACTAAGGATAGAGAAATCGTTTCATCTTCGCCACCTTGCCCTACTTTATGCGTAGAAGAAAGAGTGGAGATGCTTTGTGATTTGTTATATCTCGATCCATTATCCACAGTTACAGCATTTTCAGTATCGACAAGCGCGTAATAGAAAGCAGTTGTCTGGATAGATTCCAGAACACTAGGAGTATAGGCACCATTATGGTACAGGTTTATCTTCCCAAAGTAAGGATGGGTTAGGGATTTTTCAGAGGGTTTGGTTTTAGCTCTCATAGGGATTTTTGGCAGGAAAATTATAAAAACCTATCCGAAAGAAGCGAGAGCTTTCTGCTGCCTTGTCCTCTTCAGGATTTGGCTCTGGCGAAGCCACCTGTGAAGAGGAAGATAGAGCTTCCTGTTCATGTGCGCAAGCGCCCCATTCATCGAAGAGAACTCCAAAGGTTGTTGCAACATCGCCTTTCTCACATTTTCCCTCACATTCCACACTCCAAGAGGAATGTAACCCGGATAGGATTCGCGGAAGATTACAGCACCTGCCTGCTTCCCTTCTCGTTCAAGAGCCTCTGAAATTCCAAGCCGTGCTGAATAATAGCATCCACCGATACTCGCATATTCTTTTTTCGTGAAATGAGTCTCAAAGTCAGAGAATATCATTATCTCATCGCTCAGGACACGAATGAATGCCTCGATAAATTCATATTGCCATGGCGTAGGCATGAGCAGGATTGAGAAATAATTCTTCATTGAGGCGAATTCATAAACACGAAAGGTATCAATGATCGGATTATGCTTCAGCTCCTCAATGGAGGCATCTGAGAGTGTGGAATCAGCAGCGGTGATACTCCATCGCGTAGGCACAAGCCTGCGTGCTCTTTTTCTGCCAAAGGCGCCGACGCTTAGTGCTTTCTGAATCTTCGAAAACAAAATGCCTTTATCATTCAGGGAAAGGATTGCGTCCCTTGCCTTGAGGTCGGTATCATAATAGGCTTTCTCAAGAAGAGGATCATATCTTGCATTCTCTGTCTCCAGATTCTTCAGGGCAGCACTTGGACCGAAGGGCTGCATATCCTCATGGAAAAAAGTTCCCCGAGGCTTTTTCTCAAACTCAGCATCGACATGCACTGAATTCTTCGCAAGAGCTATATCGCGCATCTTTTCCACAAAAGAATTCTCTTCCTTGATGCCTGTAAGCTGCTTGCCCCGCACAAGCTGCATTCTGAAATTCACAATCTCTGAGTTGCTCTTGACAGAATCAATCCATGCCTCTGGCAAGTCCAGCAGTGCACTCTCTTCCTGAAGAGACATCATTGGCCCCACATACACCTTAGGATATCCTGCCCTGCCTACAAAGACGCTTGGAGGACTAGAGCCTTCCATTTCCTGGCCGACCTCAACACTTTTGAATTGGAGCTGTGAGGTCAGCTTTTCAAGATAACGTGCTTTTCCGCGGAACATCACTCAAGAAAGTGGGAGGAATTAATAAGGATTGCTGTGCTTGTGTAAAGTCTAAACTGATATTTCAAGTGGCAAGTTTATGTGAGTTTCTTGCAATAACTTTTTGAGGATTTGCGTTCTTTTTTTGAAACTTAATATCCCTATGCTCTTAATCTCGCCCGTCTTTTCATCTTTTCTGATGAAAACACCCTCTTCTGGCTCTTCAGCATAACACACTGAAGGCTCACCTAAAGATATTTCTAAGAAATCCCCCTCGGTATCGTAATAGATGTTGTATGTGCTTGTTTGGCTCATTTTACGTGCTTCTTAAACTGGGCTGTTATAATAAATCCGTGATTATTTAAATACTTAACTACAATCTGGAGGTATCTATTTGGAGGCTCTTTGTTTTTGTAGTCTTTATAGTAGTACCTTACATTTTCATCAAAACTATAGTCTGTTATCTTATCGGGCTTTCCAAGAGTTTCTTTTAGCAATTCGAGATCATTGACTTCTGGATGTCTTTTTCTAATATGGCTCCATCTCTCATTCGTCAAATAGATTACTCTTTCCGTTTTATCCTTTACCTCAAAAATCCTTTTCTCCATGCAAATTCCAGAAAGCGGGGGGAATTAATAAGGATTGCTGTGCTAGATGAGAATCAGCTATAATTCTTTTTTAAAATACTGATTGCGGAACTCTGCATACAGGAACCCGAATTCCTTATCCTTCAGTATCTCTTCCTCATATTCATGTCCTGCCCCAAAAAGCACATCAAGAAATCTTGCTGTTTTTGGAAGTGCGACATCTATTGTCCTTTCACCCACCATTTTGTCGAATTTTCTCCTCTTCAAACCTTCACCGACAAGAATTGCTGAATTCACTTCCTCTAAAAGTGGCATCCATCTTAAATTTTCTCCAATAACTCTTAAGTCTTCCCTCTCCTCGCAGAGCTGCATGAATGAAATATAATCAGAAGTCAGGGGCTTGTCAAAGTTTTCAATTGCAAATTCGATCTCTTCTTTCACTTTTTCGGGTTTACCGCTATGATAACCCATAGCACACAGCAAAGAGGATATATCCTCCACGATATTGCAATACTCCATCAAATGCGCTTCTGACGGCGATTCTTCGTTCTCTTTTTTTAATCTCTCAATTTCATCAAACCATCCTCTTATCGGATCAGGACATTCGGACCACACATCATACACATCTCCCAGCTTCCGCCAATCTACATTCTCAGCGTTCTTCAGGAGATAGTGAATGGTCTTATCGGAAAAGAGCTCGTAAAACTTCTGCAGTGTCTTTCCGTAAACAACATTTTCAAGTGCCATTTTTCAGATTGGAAGTAAGGGGGGAGAATTAATAAGGATTGTTGTGCTGAAAGAAAAGTATATAAGCAAATATGCGATATTATCTTCATGGAACAAGAGATGGTGAAAATAAGTAAGAGAGAATACGACGAGCTTAAAAAATTCAGGAAAGTTGACCAAGAGCTTCTTCAAGATATAGCGAGAGGGATAAAAGATATCTTACAAGGAAAGGTTAAGGAAGTTTAAGGTCTTTCACTAGTTTTTCTAATGCATCTTTATAAACATCTAAATTGGTTTTTATTAGGTCTATCTCGTGTTGTTGAGCTTTTTTATCTGTTATTGTTACTAAGAATATAGAGGAATGCTCATCATAGACAAGAAACAGCAAGCGCTTATTGCCGAACCTCATTTCTCTAAAGAATTTGTAGCCGAGAGGCTTGCCGGAGTAGGGTTGCTCCTTCAATCTTTGTTCAAATTTACTTATAATCTGCTGTTCACTCTTGTCAAGTTTTTGTACTTTTTGGTCATACCAGTCAGAACGAAAGACGCGGAACATAGATAACTGGCACAAGGCAGATTAATAAATATTATGAGACGCTATTTGAATGGGAAGTAAAATACTTCATACTTATCGCCTATGGATTCCTTAATCTTTTTTGTAATTGCCAAACCAGTTTTATCAAAACCTCGTGGAACAACTATCTTATTTTCATCGCCAACAGTTGCATTCAATCTTCCAATCCAAACATTTAACCCAGAAACAATTCCCGGGGGAGGTTAATCTGTTCTGGCTCTAACATAACCCCACATTCACCACACCAAAGTCCGATGCTGTAGTAATCACCCATAACTTTTACTTTTTTATTGCATTTGTGCTTCCAGAATAATCACTGCTCTTTCTTGAAGTACTGATTGCGGAATTCCACACCCTTGAACCCAAATCCTTTATCAGAAATAATTTCAGATTCATAGATGTCTCCCGCACCAAAAAGCGCGTTTCTGATATTTTCATTGAAGGGAGAGAGAGCTGGAAGGTTATCAAATTTTGATTTGCCATCGATCAGCTCATCAAACCGTTTTCTCTTTAATCCTTCTCCATTAAAAACAGCTTCTTCTACCATTTGTGCAAGGTCAATCCATCTCATATCTTTTCCAACTGCACGTAATTCTTCTCGCTTCTCACAAAGCTCCATAAAGGAGTTATAACGAGAGGTCAATGGAGCTATAAAATCCCCGAATGCCGATTCAACTGCCTTCGCCTGCTTATCACGAGTATCAGCATCAGCAAAATATCCCATAGCAGACAACAATAATCCCGCCGTGATCACTTGAGCATGAAGGTCTATTCCAAGTTTCTCATTGGTATCAAACCAGAATTTTACAGGATCCTGCTCCTCTGTCGACTCATTATACATCTCCTCCAGCCCAGTCCAATCTACATTCCCGGCATTCTTCAGGAGATAGCACATAGTCTCATCAGAAAAAACCTCGTAGAGCCCCTGCAGTGTCTTTCCGTAAACAACATTCTCAAGTGTCATTTTTCAAATGGAGAGTAAGAGAGAAGGATTAATAAGATTTTGGTCAGGCAGCACAGGGCACGGAGCGGGGAAAAAGAAAAGTATATAAACCAAAAACCCGAAAAATTCGGGATGGCAAAATATGTGATGAAGTGGTATGAAGCTACATGCCACGTATCATACGACAATGGAAATGGATACTCCAACAAAGGCAGTGAGAGAAAGAAAATCCAGGTCAAAGCAGACAACTATGATGTTGCAGAGGAAAGAGTGCAAGACCGGATCGCAGCCATAAGAAGCCAGAGTTTAGTAAAGAACGTCTCGCTGGAAAGGATTGTCCAGATAAGAAAGTAATAGTTCTTCAGAATTTTTTTAAGAATTTTTTACTAGTGTCCTTAGCGTAAGCTCAGAACTCATACTTATGATCATTCAGCTCTGCTGAAGAGTATACAGATTCAGCGCAGCTCAGAAGGATTGTTCCTGCACGAACACGCGCTCTGTGCGCAACAAATGCTGGAATAAGAAGCCTGCACCTTGGATTCAGACAATAGGTCTCTCTTTCCTTGCTTCCCTTATCCTCTAATTCGAAAGTCGCCTCTCCCGAGATGACATAATGAAGCTCCCTATAAGGATGGTAATGTCCACCGAGCCACGCATCTTCAGGAACATCATCTTTCACATCAATGTGCCTCACACAGAAGTCGCCAAGATCACTGTTGAAGATACCAGAAAGTGCCCCCCTAGGATCCCTATGCGCAATTCCACTATGCTCAAGAATAACTCCTTCGATCGGCATTTTATTGTTTGGAAAATAAAATCAAAAAGATGCAAGAAAAGAAAAAAGGTCCTTCTTACGCCTTCGCCACAAGATCAATGCACACACCAGCAGCTACTGTCTGTCCTGCATCTCTGATTGCAAATCCGCTCAAATGAGGATTTACAGACTGCTTCTCTATGATCATTGGCTTCAAAGGCACAACTTTCACTTCAGCGACATCCCCGTTCTTCAGGAAGTCTGGATTAGCTTGTAAAGTTCCTCCAGTCTTAGGATCGAGCTTCTTTATCAGTTCCTCGATTCTGCATGGAATCTGAGCTGTGTGAACGTGGAATACAGGCGTGTATCCTTTTGCGATGACAGTTGGGTGGTTGATTACAGCGATCTTAGCAGTGAATTCCTGTACAATCTTTGGTGGATGAGCAGCGCTTGAGATTATATCTCCTCTTGCAATGTCTTTCTTTCCAACTCCTCTGACGCTTATTCCGACATTATCACCAGCCTGTGCCTGCTGCAAGGTTTCATGGTGCATCTCAATTGTCCTGATTTCTCCACCGATTCCCTTTCCGCTTCTTGCAGGCAGAATTATGACCTTATCACCTATTTTCATTATCCCTGTCTCAATTTTTCCTACAGGAACAGTTCCTACTCCAGTAATCTCGTAAACGTCCTGGATAGGCATCCTCAATGGCAAGTCGATTGGTGGCTTTGGAATCTCGAACGTATCAAAGACCTCCATCAATGTAGGCCCTGTGTACCACTTCATCTTCTCGCTTCTCTTTGCAATGTTATCTCCATTGTATGCAGAAGCTGGAATGAACTTTATCTTATCAGGGACATAGCCAGCCTGCTTAAGCAGGGCAGACATTTCCTCAACGACCTTCTTGAACTTAGCCTCTTCGAAATTAAGAACATCCATCTTATTGACAAGGATTGCAAGCTGGTTTACTCCCATTGTCCTGCAGAGCCACACGTGCTCTTTTGTCTGTGCCATTACTCCATCAGGAGCTGCAACGACAAGGATTGCTGCATCAGCCTGAGATGTTCCAGTAATCATATTCTTTACGAAGTCTCTGTGTCCTGGAGCATCTATGATTGTGACATTGAATTTGTTGGTTGGGAACTTCTTGTATGCCAGATCAATCGTGACTCCCCTCTCTCTTTCCTCTTTCAAGTGATCCATGACGAATGCGAATTCAAATCCCTTCTTCCCGAGCTTTTCAGCCTCGTCCTTCACCTTCTTCAGCTCTGGCTCTGAAAGCCTGCCGCTATCGTAGAGCAGCCTTCCTATAGCTGTGCTTTTTCCGTGGTCAACGTGTCCGATGAAGACTATGTTGAAATTCTGTTTTTCAGCCATTTTCTTTCGAGGTTGTACAAGAAGTATTTCATTAATCTTTAAAAAGCTTTCTGTTTTAGGAGACTTTCCCGAATACTTCACCCCTAGAAACCTTGTCCAATCCCTCTGGAGCTCCATCCTCAGCATAATGCAGCTCCAACGCACTCTTGACATTCGTGTTCGGATCGAAATCACAATCAAGCACAAAATCCCTCTGCCCATCAGAGACAATATTTCTCTCATCTGGATTAGGGAGAAGAATGTAACAGCTTTCCTCCCCGCTCAAACCAAGCTCATTCACATTTATCCCCTCACGAAGGCTATTTCTTACTCTCAGGGTCACATCCCCAGTTAGGGCATTAAAATGAGTATCTTCGCAGAATAAAGGGGGAGCTAGGAGGCATCTTTCTGTGACAAAAGTCTCTGGCTTCAGCACTCCGATAAAGGAGAAAGCAGCAATGATGCCAAGAACTACAAAGATGACCCAACCATAGGTCATCAAGAACTCGAGTGATGCTTGTGCAATTTTGCTTTTCATCTTGGCTCTTTAATATAATTAAAAATAAAAAATAAATAAATCTTCCTTGTCCTTTATCTCAAGCTATGCTTACTGAGCTGATGTTACGAATGTTCCCGTAGCTGTCTTTGCAAGAGGGGTTGTACCACCAGTATTGTATATAATTAGTACGTCACCTTTAATCTTGTCGCCAGCCTTGATATCGGTTGTGCATCCTTCGTAGTCAAAGTCTGTTGTCCCATCCGAAGGGATGGTAGCTGTAGTGAATGACGTATCTGGATCACATGCTATTCCCGTCGCATTAAGGTCAATGTAGGTAACAGTTACTTGCTCGGTTAACAAATTCTTGAGTCTAAAAGTTATGTCATCATCCGACGCCGTAGCAGAATAGTCATCACAGAACAATCCGCTTCCGGTAGCAATCACACACTTCTCGGGCAAGAACTTGTCTGGGTTAAGCACTCCAAAGTATGCCAACGCCCCTATGGCAATCAGCACAACAAGGATAGCCCAGCCGTAAGTCATCAAAAACTCCATTGCTGCTTGAGCTTTTTTTCTCGTTTCCATTTTTACCTCTTTTTATTGCTAATCTTGTTGATATTAATACTACAATAAGCAGACCATTTAAAAACTTAACTATGAGCCTCTTGGAGGGAAGAGAAAAATCAGTTGGCAAGGTTTAAAAATTGCCCTTGCCTTTTTTCCGAAGAAAGGATCGAGAGAGAGAGAAATGAAAAGAGGGCAGGTGGCTATAGAGTACATGATGATTGTCGGGCTCGTGCTGTTAGTCCTGATTCCGGTAGCTTATTACTCCCTGAAGGAGATACAGACAAGCACGATACAGAATTCTGCAGAGGATGCTGTAAGGACTCTTGCTATTGCGGCAGATGAAGTTTACGCTCTGGGGCCAGGGAGCAGAAAGCTCGTGGAGGTAAATGTGCCCGAAGGAGTCGTCCAAGTGGAGATTGGCTGCCCAGGAACATGCCAGGAGATTGAAGAGAGAAAGATAATGCTCACTATATCAATATACGGAAATGAGGCGGATATATTTGCAAGGGCAAAAAGCCAGGTGCAAGGAAGCATCTCAATAAGCTCTGGTAGGAAAAGTGTTGAAGTTGTGGCATGCGAGAGCTACGTATCGATAGGGCAGAGCTGTTAGGATGGCTCAGGGCTCGGGGCACGGAGCACAGAGCCCGGGGCTGGGAGCGCGGGGACATGGAACGATATGCGAGAGAAATGAGAAGAGGGAAAGAAACATGAAAAAAAAGGGCCAGTCACAAGTCATAGATATGATGATAGCATTCTCGATTCTTTTTGTCGCGCTGATAGCTATATTCTCTTTTTTCAGTTTCTACTCTGCGAGACTTCAGGAAAATATCGCCAGGGAAGACCTGCATGAAAAAGCATTCACATTCACAGATATCCTGCTCTCAGAAGGAAAGCCGAAAGATTGGAATTACTCGAATGTACAGATAATGGGATTGGAAAGGCATCAAGGCTATATCGAACCAGGAAAATTCAACGCACTCCGATTCTATGTAGACTATGAGAAGGCGAAGAATCTTTCGGGCCTAAATGGGTTCCAGTTTTACATTAATCTGACGAAGTTTGACGGGAGCGCAATTGGAGGATATGGGAGCGTGGAGAATGTAGGCGGGAAAGAGGTCATCTCACTGAGAAGAGTTTTATTTTATGGGATAGATAATGCGAGACTTGAAGTCCGGATCTGGAGGGGAGAAACATCAGCCTGCACCTGCCAAGTCGGTTCAAGGAGATGCGCTGGAGATGGAAGTGCGCTGGAAGAGTGCACTGGAACCTATCCAACATGCTGGAGTGTGGTGCAGCAATGCGCGCAGGGATGTGTAATCGGTGGAGTGCTACCAGCCCCAACTTGTGGGGGAATTGAGTAAAATTTGGATGTAAAAAAGAATAATGGGCGAGAAAAGAAGAGCGGGAGAGAAAAGAGCGCAGATGTTCACGATAGATGCACTCATAGGTGCGTTCATAGTCGGAGTTGTGATACTGGCGGTACTGAGCAATGTCAGCAAGAGGTACAATCCAGCAGACATCCAGACAGAGAAGATAGGATATGACATCGCAACAATCCTTGACTACGAAGGCAAATTTGCAAGCCTTAATCCATCGAGCATCGACGCAAGAACAGAGCAGATAATTTCCCAGCAGTATTCATCAAGATATGGTATGCGTCTAAACTTGAGCGGGAATTTCAACTCATTCGAGATCGGAGATCAGATTCCAGGAAACAAGACAGTCATCTCCGGCAAAAGAATTTTTGTCAATGCCTCTTCGCAGACAAATGGAGTGGCAACATTCTGGATATGGCAGAACTAAGGTGTTAAGTCATTAAAGCATTAAGATATCAAGGTATTCAGATTAAGGTATTCGGAAAGAGTAAAATGGAAAATGAATGGAGATTCAGTACAGGAAAGATGAAGAGGGGAGTTTTACTAACTTTAACCCTTGTCCTGCTCGCTGTAACTCTTCTGGCCTTCTCAAGCCTATTGGTGAAGCAGAAACAAAGCGAGAATCTGGCAATAAGGGGCTCATTTGACAGAGTGATCAACCTTGATGCGAGCATCCAGAAGAGCATAACAGACCTTGTGAAAACCCATCTTAACCTATCAATAACGATCAATGGTCGTAATGTCACTATATCTGAGCAATTGCCCGCAGACCTTTCTGGCTTCGAGACAAAATTCGCAAGCTTTGAAACTTTTGTTGAAAGCAATTTCGCGCTCGCAAAGATTAACGCGGACATTGACGAGCTTTTCATCAATCTCACGCCGGCGGGGATCATCTACTCGCACACAGATGGCGCAGAAAAAGTCCTGATAGAAAAAGTAAATCTTGCCAAATCATATGATATCAAGATCACTTTCCCCCCATCTGCATCATGGGCATGCCAGATAACCTGGGATGATTATGCGAGCGGGAGCACGAGGGTGAAGATAATTGCAATAGATAATAAAACAAGCTGCGAAAGCGAAAGGCTAGTCAATCCTTCCCAGAACAGCGCCGTGACGATTCCGCATGCGCAGGGCGATGCAAAAGTAAAGATTGATGATAATGAAATTGAGATATTCAGGAATAATAACAATCCATATAACACATCTGTAACTATAGAGCCGCTTCCAGGCTCTGGCCTGACAGACATAGAACTGCCAGAGATTGCGATAAATGTGAGCTTCTCGGGCTTCGAGATAATCAGCAAAGCAAAGTTTTTAACATATTGAGATTTTAGGAGAGAAGAAAGAAGAGGAAATGGCATCGGCGAAGCCAGAGCACGATATCACTGGAAACCAAAGCCCGCAGTTTCACACTTAACACAATGAAAAAAAGAGCGCAGATAGGCACAGAAGTTCTTCTCGTCATCGGGATTATCATGCTGGTATTCATAATCATACTAGTCATCAACGATGAGCAAAAAGCAGACGTGCTGGAAACAAGCAGCCTCATAGAAAGGAGAACCGAATGCACAAAGATTGCAAACTATCTGACTTACGCGTTTGCAAATGAGGATTCTAAGATAGAGTTTGAGACTAAGTACATCATAGACATCCCATCTGGCGGATTGCTCGATGTAAATACAATAAGATCTAACTCTACTACGGAAAATGATATCGCATTCCTCGTCTCAAATTGCGGAACAAGCGAGGAAGCGACATTCAATGAGCTGAACGCGATTACAGACCCAGATCCAGATTGGTACAAGCAATGCCTTTCCGGATGCTCTGGCGGAACATCATGCCCCACATGGTTCAACTCAAGGGGCATCACAAAGAATTTCAATGATCTGATGGGGAACATAAGCACATATGAGACATTATATTTGGAAGATGCCCATATAGATTACAGGGGGAAGTTCAATGGAGTGAATTACACAAAAATCATAAGCGATTGGGTAAGCGGGGGAAAGGCGCTCATCATCTCAGAGCATCCAATCTGCAGATATGTTTCGTCAAATCCTCAGGGCTATCAATGCAGTTATGCAGAGGGAAGCGGTGATGTCTGGAATTTCCTGAATCTAAAATTTCATCAGCAAGGCGGAAGTTTTGGCAATGATGTTAAAGTTGTCAATCCCATAGATCCGATCAATCTCTCGCTCAACGAAGTTCTTGATTTTGAGGAGCGCTCTTTCATACGAGATCCAGCATCAAGCGTGCAAAGAGAGGAAACAGAGGATGGGAATATGCAGCTTGTGAATGGATTCGGCGATACAACAAGCTGTGTATGCAGTAGCCCATCAGATGGAGAATGCATCCGCCATACTGGTTCAACAACAGCATATGCAAATGCAACATGGACCTCAGACCTTGATGGAACTTTTGATGTGAAAGTGAGATACTGCGGGGAGAACGATGGAAATGATAATTGGAGAGTCTACAAAATGCCGGGAGGAACAGCTCCTGGAACGCAGATTGACACATGGACTACAACCAGCAGCCAGCCAAACTGGCAGGACAGGACTATTTCAGGAATTTCACTGGCATCAGGAGATAAGATAAGGCTGAGCTGTGACAGAGGGACAAGCAGCAGCAACTGCAGGGTAGACTTCATAGAGCTTATACCAGATGCAGAACCGCAAGTCACGATTGTCGGCAATTACACGAGCGGCTCAAGCTTGAGTGAGATCGGCATCGGCACATGGGAGTATGGGAGCGGAAAAGTCTATTACTTCGGCGATTTTGAGGCAGATATGGTCACCTTTCCAAACAAGGATTTCAGCAGTGTCCTCACAAAATTTATAGCGGAAGTGTATTACTACATAGCCGGCAGCAACACAAACGTCCTCTGCACCTATGTTCCAAAGAAGAAGCCTGCGCAGGTTCCTGCTGATCTGACAGGGAAGATAAGAATGAGGAATGTTGATGGTGAGGTTATTGTGGAGAGGATTTCGTAGAGGGGCGGGTGGTCGGGGGTATTGAAGTGCCCTCTCCTAAATTTTCAGTTTTTTATCTCAAAGTATAGAGAATTTGAAATTGAAACTAACGTATGCGATTTAACGAAGTCGTTTAAGTTCCGCAGAACATTAAACGATTTGGGTCGAACGACTGCAAGGAGTGAGCCGTTAAATCGCTGTTAGCCGACCCGAGCGAAGCGAGAGTGCAACGGGGCCGAGCATTTTTTTCCGCAGAAAAAAAGCGGAGAAGTTTTCTTACTGTCGAACACGAGAAAATCAGGGATTTTCTGTGCCCCAAAAATTCTTAATTTTTGTGGGAATCAGATAGGTGCCGTAGTTTTTACTTACTTTAACATCAATAACTGCGAAGCAGACATCAGTTTAGTCGTTCGTGGGGGGGAATTCCGTAGTTTTTGCTTCTTTTTCTAAAAGAAGATTTTTAGGGGCTGACTTTGGTTAGTTTTAGTATTTGGAAAAAGTTATCTTGTAAAAACTTCAATAAGTTTGTTTTGGACTTCTTTGATTTTTTCTTGTTTTATTTTTCCTGCTTTATATTCTATTTTAGAACTATCTGTTGTAAAAATAAGAGAAGCCATTATGAAACTATCAGAACTTAAAGAACCAGAAACAAAATCCTTTTTTGCTAAACTTACCAAATCTTCGTCTTTTCTTTGATTTGTTGTAATCTGGGCAAGAATTACATTTTGCCCCTTGAGTGTTGCAATTACAACAGCGGGTCTTTTCTTTACACTTGAAAAATCAGTATAAGGAAAAGGCAAAACAACAACATCACCCTTTACAAATCTTTCCATGCTTCTTCATCCTCTTTAGATAACCAATTTTTAGCTAAAGCTGATTCACTTGCTAACATACAAAGTAATGCTTCGTTCATATTTTCTTTTTTTAAGGGTCTTAATTCCACTCTATCACTATAGACGACTACACTTATTTTTGTTCCCTCTCTAAATCCCGCTAGATTTCTAGCTGTATTCGGGATACAAATTTGTCCTTTTTCTGTTATAGTTGCTGTTCTTATATCTTTTATTTCTTCGTTCATTTTAAGCTCTCCTTAATAGTAAGATATGTAAGAAAGAGTATATAAATGATTTGGTTTTGATTATCTCCTTAGGTTGGGCTCAATATCATAGTAACTATTAAGTAGTAAAAATAGAACACTTTAAATAGTCTTACATCTTAAGAAAAATGACATCCTCTGGCATTCAAACTTGAAGAACTTTTGAAAGATAGCCCAGACCAAAACTGGGTTGAAAGTGCAGGAACACAAAGGTATTTAGCAAACCAAGAAGTAGTTGTTCCGGTCGTGTTAGAAGGAAAACAATATGCTCCTTTGGAATATGCTCATTTAGGAGGATTTTCTCGTACAGGAGTTGAGGCGGCTTGGTTTAGAGAATTGCAAGAAACTTTAAGAGAAAATGGTTTTGAACTTTCAGATAAATTTAATCCTCCAGCACAAAACGATGCAAGTTGGGGAAATTATCCAATAGTCGATAGAAAAGACGATAAAACTTTTTATATGACTCTTTCTACTAGTAGACGTGGTAAGAGATTTTACATTGAGAATGGAGTCTTAAAGAGTTACAATAGCGGGATTACCATTGATTTTAATGAGTCTGGCGGAAAAACAATAAAGACCTCTGATTTGAAAAAAGAATAAATAATTCTCGGCGGAGCCGACAAATTATCCGAAGGATTAGGAACTCCCCTTAAATAAATAGAAAAATTTGGGAGAGCGACAGCGAACCTTTTATCCTTTGTTAGAGGAAAGTGCAAAGCATTTCCTTATCGTTTCGTTGGTCGGTTAAGAGAAGTTTTTCTGCGAGGCGAAGCCGAGACTATCTGTCCCGAAGGGACGCGGGCAATCTCTCGTAGTAGGGGCGGGTGGTCGGGGGTATGAAAGCACTTACAATTACGCTTAACTTATAGAATTAGGCGAAGTTTTTGCCCTCGAGAATTTCGACCTCGTGAGGATTTTTCCCTCTGGAGCGAAGCGACGAGCTGGAAAAATCCGATAGAGCTGGAGAAATTCTCAGAGCTGGCAAAAATTTGGGAGAGGAACAAATTTTGCTTGGCAAAATAGCGAAGCGGTCGTTCCGAACCGCCTAATTCTTGTTAAGTTCGTTTTCGGTTACGCAGTTCCGAAAACCTGCGTCCGCAGAGTTGAGAAAGAGGGCGTCGTTCTATCAAATGAGCAAAGCGATACATCCAGAACAAGAATAAAGGGGCAGTTTTCCATCTATTCTAAATCAGATAATGGAATAAAATTATGATTTACATATTTTAGAGCATCTTTTTGTCCACCATAAATCAAGAGATATAAATCCATAACAGCAGGTTTTATATTTCTACTTAAACAATATTCCTGTATAGTTTTAACAGCTATTTTTCTTTCCTCTATATTATATGTGTTATGATTTGCTCTCCGATTGATTATTCCCATCATTGCACTGACTTTCATAACAATCAGGTCAGGTTTAACACATGGAAAACCCAAATGTAAAAGTAGATGTAATAATGTTGTAATATTTTTGTAGTATGGCATATCGATTCTCTGAAATTCTTTAAGAATAATATCAAATTGTTTCCAGAAATTTGTAATGTCAGATTCATTATGTAAATCTCTTGGAATACCATATTTTCTATAAAGTGATTCAATTGAAATGTCTTGATTATAATGTTTTTTTAATAAATTAGCACATGTAATGATTGCTTTGATTTTCTTTTTAAATCTGATTGCTTTTAGATCATGCCATTTATTATTGATAACATGTTCTGGGTTTTCATTTGCGACAATGAACAAATCAAAATTATGAAATACTCTTTCAAAAACACCTGCTTCTAACATTTCATTGACTTTATCAGAAGGAGCGTTATTGCTATATGCGATTAATTTTGCCATTACTCTTAAAAGATTGTTATTTTCTGAACTAATTGTATTTTCATATCTATTATTACGAGAGGATACTTCCTCTGAAAACAAAGGCTCATTCCTACATGCATCAACTTTTTCTCTAATCTTATCAAACTTATCAAAAACCATATAATGATTGAAATAATATTGATTTATATAATTATTTCGTAAGGAAAACTGCCCCTTCTATTTTTAGCCCTTTCTCCCGATTGAAACTAACATCGGGCTTAAGGGAAGTTCAATTTCCTCGAAAAAATTCTCCTCGTGAAACAGAGCTGGAAATTTTTTCAGAGATGGCGAGGATTTGGGAAAATTCCTGCAAGGGATTTTCCTCTTAATCGCTGTTAAATACCCCGACGAACGAGGTGAGGAGAATGCAATGTGGTCGAGCGTAACGAAGTGGAGCGAAGAAGTTGCCCCGAAGCCCGCCGAATGATAAACTTATTAAAGTAATAGAAATTTAGTTAATGTTATGATAAAAGCAATAATATTTGATTGTTGGGATACTCTTTTTGGGCATCAATTGAAAAAGCCGCATCCGTTTTCAATATTTGCAGAAAGAATTGGAAAGAGTCTGCAAGATTATGAATTTCTGAAGATTTTTGAGAAGCATTTTATGCTTGAAAAACATTACAAATTAGAAGTACCGATAATAGAATTATTAAATGGATTAGATATTAAACATACTGACAAATTGGTCGACGAATTGAAAAGAATATTGGAAGAGGCACTTCGTTCTCAAAAATCTTTTCCCGAAACTTTGAGAGTATTGAGTGAATTGAAGAAAAACTATAAACTCGGATTAATCAGCAACACTTTTTATCAAAGTTTTGAGGGGTTAGAACAGAAATTTAAAGTACAAGAGATTTTTGATGTTATTCTGAAATCGTACGAAACCAAAATACTAAAACCAAATCCAAAAATCTTTGAAGTTATGATTAAGGAATTAAAGATAAATAAAGATGAGGCTTTGATGGTAGGAGATTCATTAAAGGATGATGTTCAGGCATCAGAAAAATTCGGAATTAAGGGAATTCTAATTGATAGAAAAGAAAAACATCCGGAGTATCCCAACAGAATTACATCACTTGAACAAATAACTAAATTTCTTTAAGGTGGGCGTAGGGGCAATTGCATTTAACGTGAGATTATCTGAAGTTCTGACGAAGTCAGAATTTGGGTGAGCCCCGAGCCGAGGGGCGAACCAGATAATCGCTGTTAGGCGAGGTCAAACCGAAGGTTTGAAGCGCAGCGTCCCAAGCGACCGAAGGGAGCGCAGAGTCGCGGAGGGGCTTTTTCAAGTGGGGCTTTAGCACATAATGTTGTCTCTAAATAGTAGTTAATAGTACAAAGCTTTATAAAGGATGGAAGACTATCATCCTCTATGAGAAAGATAAGTTATTTTACAAGTATTGATGAAATGCTTAGTTTACTCCAGGCAGTTTCAGATGGGAATTTTCCCTCAGTGAGAAGAAACCTTAGTAAAGGAGATTTGGTCAGCATACACGGTAGAAAAACTGATGATTACTGGCTAATCAATGATCCCTATACTTATCAAAATTTGCCTGGATTTGATAATGGCAAATTTCCTCTTGAAACAATATATCAATTATTTCCAGGAACATCAGAAAGTAGGAATCGTCTTTTTGAGGAAGAAGCAGAGATGGTTCAGGAAGATGGAGATATTCCAATTAGCTATAAAGTTCTGCCATATTCAAGAGCAATCGAAACTAGGACAGGAGTTTGTTTAGAGCGTTCAATACTTCTGCAATTATCACAACAAGAAAGATTGCCGATTTTTTTGGTTAAAGGTTTTTGTGATTTCCCAATGGGCGATGAAGAAAAACAAGGATATCATGCCTTCAATATTGCACTAAAAGATGGACAATTATTGCTTTTGGATGTTAAACCAAGAGAATCAAAAGATAAAAGATATAACCCATTTATTGTTCCTGTTGAGGGCATCGATATTGCAACCCAAAAAGTAGTTCTTCCTCAAAACAGATCTGATGGTCGAATGTATCATATTGAATATTTAGATGAATTTTTAGGTTAAGCTAAAGCCCCTAGAAAGTTACATACAATTTTTCTAGCTAAAAAAGCCCCGTAGCGATTTCGACTAACAACTATTAAGCGTGATAAACATTCGCTTAATAGGAGAACCACAGATAAGAAGCGAGATTTTATATACTTCAAGCAATATAACAAATTTATGGCATGGGAGGGCAGAAGTTATTCGCCAGAAGAAGGATATAAGCTGATTGGCAAACTTATCGAGGAGGTAAAACTCAGACGATATTCTTATCAGACTGGAAAGTCATATATTTCCTTTGTGAAAGACTTTCTTGCTTCAGGCAGGTCTCCGAGAGAATTTCTTCTATCCTACACAAACAAGAGCAAATCAACGATGAGGTCTGCATACTTTGCTCTGAAATTCTTCCATGAAAATGTCTTGAATACGAAATTTGAGGAGAAACTGCCACTTGCCGGAAAATCCTTAAAACTGCCCATTGTTTTAAGCAAAGAGGAAGTAACAAAGATGATTGGCTCAACAAACAATCTGAAGCATAAGCTTGTTATCATGTTTCTCTATTATGCTGGTCTGCGTTTAGATGAAGCAAGAAACCTCAAATGGCAAGATATCGATTTTGATAGAGAGATAATACACCTAAAAACTGCCAAGGGGGATAAAGAAAGGGTTGTGTTCCTTCATAAAAAACTGGTTGATGTGTTGAGAATGTATGGGGTAAAGGATGACGGCCCAATTTTCGTTTCGCAAAGAGGGGGGAGATATAATAAACGGACAATCCAACAAATTATCAAATCCGCTTCTAGGAAAGCGGAAATTAAGAAAAAGGTTACGCCACACACCTTGAGGCATTCATTTGCTACCCATTTGCTAGAAGGGGGCGCAGACATAAGGTACATTCAACATTTATTGGGGCATAAAGACCTGAAAACGACGCAAATTTACACGCACGTAGCAAACAAAGACATCAAAAAACTTGCGGATCTACTCTAGACTTCAGATTTTATCTTCAATGAATCATCAGCCTACAATAAGTTAACAGAATCACGAAAAGTAAGGTTTTTAACTTAAGAAATGCTTGTATACAAAAAGAGCGAATGGGGCTAAAGCACAATAGAATTTTAGCAAAGCATCTTACCCATAGAGAGAGCCATGTCACGGGGCACAAAACGCAGAGCATATGGCACAGAGCGGGGGGCTCGGGACTGGGAGCACGGAGCTCGTGGCACATGGCACAGGGCGCGGGGTCGGGAGCGCGGGGCTCAGGGCGCGGGGTGGGGAGCACGGAGCGCAAGAAGAAGAGCGCTGATCTTATGTCCTTCTTCCTGATTTTTCTTCTCCTGTTGGGCGCGGCTACGGCAATATATGCCATCATCAAGAGAGATTTTAATCTGACACTAGTAGGGCTAGGGATAATTTTCTACTCACTATTGACTGTGTTCATAGTTGTTAAAACCAGGAGAAAGGGCGTGAAAGCCGCCCACAAAAGTTTACACCATTTCGATATCCACGCAAAAAAAGTTATGGTCCATGTGAACAAGAAGAACAGACACCCTAAAATTGCATTCAGTCAGATAATCCATCATCTCATCATGAGAATAAGCTCTGGATTGATCATGGGCAAATACAAGATTATGTTGTTTTTCTTCCTGCTCTTCGGGCTCGCTGCGTGCTGGTATTTCTGGTATGTTGAGGAGGATATGATTCTTCTTGGTATCAGTGCTGTTATCACACTGATCGCATTAATATCAATCGTAAGGAACATGAAGAAAGGAGGAGCTGGATCAAGTAAGGGATTAGGTCTGCACTCAAGGGGATCCAAGGAGAAGAAGCCGGAGGGGAAGCAGGAGGGAAAAGTAACGCAAGAGAGCGTAAAGGCAGGGGATGAAAAGGAAAAAGAGAGCGAGATGATTATAGGATCTATCAATGGATCAGAAATAGAAAAACTAAAAAAAGTAGTTAAAGAAAAGATGGATTCTCTCGAGAAAGGAAAAACTCCCCTAGATGTCCTGTACTGGCTCCTTGGGGAGAAGAAGCAACTGAAGATGCAAGAGATTTCAAAGATATTCTCAATAGATATAAAGAAAGTAGAAGAATGGGCAAGGATTTTAGAAGCTCACGAGATTGTTGAGATAAGCTACCCAGCATTCGGGCCTCCAGCGCTCAAGATAAAAAATATTCCGGCAAATAAGTGATAAGAGATAAGAGATAAGAGATATGATGATCCAATTTTGATTTAGAGATAGAAAAAGAAAAAAGATGGCAAAAAAAAGGAAACTGCAAAAAGCACCTTCTTTGCGAAACGCACGGAATCCTCGAAGCGAAGCATCGGGACGCCGGAAAGCTCTGCTTTCCGAGCGTGTACGTGTTCCGGCGCGCAGAAACGCGCGGCGTTTCTTGCGGAAGCTGTATCGAGGAAACCAAAGGAAGAAAGCTGTCAAGAAAGAAGCGAAGATAGAGGCGGGAAGCGGAAAAGATAGAGAAATCGAAAAGTATGAAGTGACAGCGGATGGAATTACTGCAGGCATAACCATCACCGAAAATGGCGGCGAGAAGAGGTATAATGTCAAGATTCAGGATTTTTCATTCATCACAAAGGCGCTGCTGGCAGAGATAAGAAACAGCATCGTGAGTGAAGTCCTCGTCAGCTCAACAGAAGTGCTTGATCCGACAGCGCTTGAAGGCTTGAAGAAGAAATTCAGGGAGAAGGCAGAGCAGCTGATTACTGAGAAAGTTCCACTAATCAAGTCCGCTACCACAAATCTGCTAGTTGGAAGATTGATGCAGGAGATGCTTGGTCTGGACAGGATAGAATTTCTGCTCGCAGACATAGATCTTGAAGAGATAGTCCTGACAAGTGTCGGTGAGCCGATAAGAGTCTTCCACAAGAAATACGGGTGGACAGTCACCAATATACATCCAAAAAGTGAGGAAGAGATAATCAATTTCTCAAATATCATAGCAAGAAGAGTCGGAAGGCAGATAACCACACTTAATCCATTGCTGGATGCACACCTCACGACTGGAGACAGAGCGAATGCAGTCCTTTATCCAATATCCACGAAGGGAAATACGATAACCATCAGAAAATTCCGAAGAGATCCTTGGACAATAACAGACCTGATCAAGAATGGCAGCTGCACTGCAGATGTTTTCGCACTGCTGTGGTTGGCCATAGAATATGAGATGACCATACTTTTCTCTGGCGGAACCGCTACAGGAAAGACAACTTTCCTGAACGTCTGTATGCCATTCATCCCGATAAACCATAGGATAGTCAGCATAGAAGATACAAGAGAGCTTCTATTGCCAGAAACATTATACTGGGCACCGCTTGTCACGAGACAGCCAAATCCGGAAGGCAAGGGAGAAGTGACGATGTTGGATCTGCTTGTGAACTCTCTCAGGATGAGACCAGACAGGATAATTGTCGGAGAGATAAGAAGGCAAAGGGAAGCAGAAGTCCTTTTCGAAGCTATGCATACAGGGCATTCGGTTTACGCCACTTTGCACGCAGATACAGCAGCAGAAACCATCTCTCGTCTTACGCACCCGCCAATCAATGTACCGCCGAATCTTCTCGATGCAGTAAACCTGAACGTCGTATTATTCAGAGACAGGAAAAAGGGTATTAGAAGAGTTCTGCAGGTTGCTGAGCTGATAGTCGATGAGAATAAAGTAACTCCAAACATCCTGTACAGGTTCAAGCCGTCAGAGGACAAGATAATAGAGCACGCGAAAAGCCTCAAATTCTACGATGAGATCACAAGATACACTGGAATGTCATTCCAAGAAATCACAAAAGACCTATCAGAAAGAAAAGTCATATTGATGTGGATGGTCAAGAGCAATATAAGAAGCATCGGCGAAATCAGTAGAGTGATGACGTTGTACTACTCTGACAGGAAAAAGCTCTTAGATGCTGCAAATAAGAACAGAAAGCTTTCTTCCTTGTAAGCTGTGAGTATAAAGAATGTAGCAAGTCAAAGCGGAAATGGCATGGGCAAGGCCAGAGCACAACATCTCTGAAGGTCTACAAAAGCCAAAGCCATGAAAAGCACCTAACACTACAAAAATGAAAATACCATTTTCAATCCTTCCGGGCAGAATCCTAAAGAGAATTAGCTTGTTCAGGCCAATCGCAAGCGTGCTCGCAAGGAGATTTTCCTCTCTAGATATTCTGCTGAAGCAGGCGAGATCAGATATAGATAAGGAGGAGTACATCACTGCCGCCCTGACAAATTCATTGATGGTGTTTACCCTCATCCTCATAACATCAAACTTAGTGCAGATTTATCTGAAACTCCAACTTATCAGCTTCAGCATATTCGTATCAGCTGCCGTTGCCTTGTTTGTCTTCATAAATGCTCTTGTCTATCCTTCAATAGTTGTCGGAAGGCGCATCCGCGCGATAGAAAGGAATCTTCTCCCGGCCTTGCAGGATTTCCAGGCGCAGATTAATTCTGGAGTGCCGGTGTTCAATGCGATGGTTAACATCTCCAACTCAGATTATGGCGAGGTGAGCAAAGAATTCGCCAAAGCAATTAGGGAGATAAACGCGGGGAAATCGCAGATTGAAGTCCTTTCTGACCTAGGAGCAGAGAATCCTTCGATATTCTTCAGGAGATCCCTGTGGCAGATAAGCAATGGCCTCACTTCCGGAGCAAATATGATTATTGTCGTCAAAGAAAGTATCAAAAGCCTTGCAGATGAACAGGTCATCCAGATACAAGAATATGGCTCACGCCTCTCACCATTAAGCATGTTCTATATGCTCATTGCAGTAATATTTCCGATACTTGCGGTAACATTCATCACCATACTCTCATCTATCATCTCACTTCCTCCGCTAAAAGTCAAAGCCATATTATGGGGATTCTATGTGATGCTCTTCTTTTTCCAGATCATGTTTTTAGGGATGATAAAATCTAGAAGGCCAAACCTGATATAAAATGAAAATATTTGCAAAGATACTTCCGAGGAGAATAAGAGAAAGGTATGAGGAGAATGCCCGCTATGCCAGAATCAAGGATGTGGGACGAGCGATAGGAGTGTATATCTTACTCGGCGTAATCCTTGCGGGAATATCTGGATTTCTATTCTCAAGGTTCTTCAGCACGGCTGTCTCAATTGCACTTTCATTCGTACTGCTGATATTTATAGAGGTGTTTCTCTATTATTCGATAGTGCTGAAAGCCGATTCTATAGCGAGGAAGCTCGAGAAAGTCCTTCCAGATGCGCTGCAGCTGATGGCCTCTAACTTAAGGGCAGGAATGACCACTGAGAGAGCACTCTTGCTCAGCAGCAGAATTGAATTTGGAGAACTGAAAGGAGAGATAGACAGGGTTGGAAGAGAGATTGCGACAGGAAAGGGGATCTCCTATGCACTGAAGGATATGGCTTCTAGATTCAAGTCTGAAAAGCTCAAGAAAAGTGTTCAGCTGATAAATTCCGGTCTTGCTTCCGGAGGAGAACTCGCATCACTCCTGGAGCAGATATCATCAAATCTGCGCGAGGCTGAATTTGTCGAGAAGAAAGTGAGGACAAATGTCCTCCTATATGTCATATTCATCTCTATCTCTATCGTCGTTGGAGCACCAGCACTTTTTGGACTAAGTTCCTTCCTCATAGAGGTGCTTACAAAGCAGATAGGGAGCATCAACGTCCCAGCAGCAACATTAACCCAGCTTCCATTCTCCATGAGCAGCGTGGGCATAACTCCAGAGTTCATAATGATATATCTGCTGGTGATGATCACAACTACATCGGTGCTTGGCGGGCTTGTCTTAGGGTTAATCTCAAGGGGAGAGGAAAAAGCCGGCATAAAATATATCCCATTCCTTCTCGCAATTTCATTGATAGTGTTCTTCTTGGTAAGAATGGTAGTGAAGAGCGTACTCGCGGGAATATTTGGGATCTAGCTCTTTACTTTAATGCACGTATCTTCTGACACTCGCATCTCCGACTTCCATCGGAGCAAAGAAATGTGTGTAATTTACTTTCTCCGTCACCTCATTTCTATTGTCTCGAAGGAGAATCCTGATTTTTGCACAGGATTCAGAATATTCCTCTGATTGAATAGAGAAGGAATCACTGATTGGCATCTTAGCTTCTGCACGTTTTGAGTAAGAGTGGACGGGAGAGGAAGGAGTGATATCCAGAGATTTAACTCCAGGTTCCACATCGATGAGCCTGACGTTGAAATTCATACCCTGCATCGCCTTACCCTCCCCATCCACAGGGTAGAGAAACTGTGCCTTCAGATAATCACTAATTCTCTCTATATCAGAGCTTGGAGTAAGGACATGGTATTCATTCCCCCCGATCGTTAATTCTAATGACATCTTATAATTATTCACAGGGACGATAAAAACTTATAAAGTTTTCTGAAAGCAGCCTGCGAAAGCCTTTAAAGTGTCTGATGCCTCAGTCATAAAAAGAGACAAAGATGGCAGAGCAAGCAGAGCATTATCAGCTTTCTCCAGAGGAGAGCATCAAGAGCCTTGCGAGCGCCGCGAAAGGCCTTGGAGGGAAGGAAGCCTCATCACGCCTGGAAAAGTATGGGAAGAACGAGATAAAAGAGGGCAAAAAGATCTCTCCATTTAAGATTCTCCTGAACCAGTTCACTTCCCCTGTTGTCTACATCCTTATTGCCGCACTTGTAATCTCAGGGATTCTCCGCGAGATAATAGATTCAGTAGTCATCGCCTCAATCCTCGTGATAAATGGAGTTTTTGGCTTCGTCCAGGAGTTCAGGGCAGAAAGGGCGATCGAAGCGCTCAAGAAACTGGAGAGCCTGAAAGCAAATGTCTTGCGCGATGGCAAAATTGTGCAGATCGATGCAGCGATGCTTGTTCCCGGTGACATAATTTTGCTTGATACAGGAGACAGGGTTCCTGCAGATTCCCGAGTTATCGAGATAAATGAGCTCAAGACGCAGGAAGCGATCTTGACCGGAGAAAGCAATCCTGTAAGCAAGACAATCGGAGCGATAAAGAAGGAAAAGATTTCTGTTTCAGAGCAAGAGAACATGGTCTTCTCCGGCACTTCAGTAGTAAGCGGAAAGGCCAAGGCAATAGTAATTGCAACAGGAATGAATTCTCAGATTGGAAAGATCGCAGGTCTCATACAAAAGATCGAGCGCGAGGAAACTCCATTGCAGAAGAAAGTGAAGAAGCTCGGAAAATCCATAGGAATTCTTGTCATAGCCATCGCAGTCATCGTATTCCTAGCAGGATTCCTGCGCGGCGATGATCCTCTCGAGATGCTCCTTGTCGGAGTGAGCCTTGCAGTCGCTGCGATCCCCGAAGGATTAGTCGTAGTGATGACGATAGCACTCGCCCTTGGAACACAGAGAATGGTGAAAAGGAACGCACTAATGCGAAAGCTCGCAGCGGTAGAGACAATAGGCTCAACAACGATCATCTGTGCAGATAAAACCGGCACGATTACAAAGAATGAGATGACTGTGAGAAAGATTTACACAAATGGAAAGATAGTAGAGGTGACAGGAAGGGGTTATGAGTTGAGGGGAGAATTCCGCGAAGATGGAAAGAGCATAGGAGCAGATGCAAAGGACCTGAAGATCATTCTCACAATCGGAGCACTCAACAATAATTCAACACTCGATAATATGATCGGAGATCCGACAGAGCTCGCCCTCCTTGTTTCTGCGGAAAAGGCGAATCTTAAGCGAGGAGCGCTCGAAAAGAGCGCGCCAAGGACAGATGAAGTCATGTTCACATCAGAGAGAAAGATGATGACCACTGTCCACAAGATAAGTGGGACAAGCGCAAAAGATTTCCGTGAGAACAGAATCGCGTACACGAAAGGAGCTACAGAAATGGTTCTAGCGCTCTGTGACAGGATTTACGAGGGGGGCGCGGGGGGCAAGGGTAAAGTGCGGAAGATCACTCAAGAAGACCACAAGAAAATCCATGAGCTCAATGAAAAGCTTGCTTCTGAAGCTCTCAGAGTTCTCGCCTTTGCATTTAAGCCACTTGCAAACACTGCAAAGAGAAAGGATTACGAGCGAGACCTGATATTTGTTGGATTGCAGGCAATGATTGATCCCCCAAGAGAAGAGGTGAAGGCAGCAATCGAAACTTGCAAGAATGCAGGTATCGAAGTAAAGATGATTACAGGAGATCATGCGCTGACTGCAAAGGCGATAGCAGAGGAGATTGGAATCAGGGGTAAGAGCATAACAGGCCAAGAGCTTGAGAAGATGAGTGCTCAAGAACTTGAGTGGAATATCAAAGATCTTGCTATCTTCGCAAGAGTAAATCCAGAGCACAAATTGAGGATTGTTGAGGCCCTTCAGAAAAGAGGCGAAGTAGTGGCAATGACAGGAGATGGAGTCAATGATGCTCCCGCATTGAAGAAAGCAGATATCGGAGTGGCGATGGGTATCAAAGGCACAGATGTAGCGAAAGAGGCTTCGGATATGATCCTTGAAGACGACAATTTCAACAGCATTGTTTCTGCAATCGAGGAAGGCCGTGCCTCTTACGACAATATCAAGAAGTTCACAAACTACCTTCTCAGTTCAAATGTCGGCGAAGTTATGATAATTTTCTTTGCCCTAGTTCTTGGATTCAGTGTAGGAGAAAAAGTTGCTCTTCCCCTTCTCGCAGTGCAGATATTATGGATCAATCTCGTTACTGATGGATTGCCAGCCCTTGCGCTTGGTGCAGATCCTATCTCTCCAGGGATAATGCAGAGAAAACCGCGAAAGAAAGGAGAAGAGATAATCTCAAAGAGCACACTTGCAGAGATAATCCTCATCGGAGTACTCATGACTGTGCTTGCATTATTCATTTTCTCAAAGTATCTGCCAGACCTAGGAAGAGCCCAAACAATGGTTTTCACTTCAGTAGTCTTATTCGAGATGGTGCGCGTCTATATGATCAAATCAAGCTATGGCAAGATGTTCAATAACAAGTACCTAGGTCTTGCGGTGGCCATATCAGTGATACTCCAACTTATAGTATTGTACACCCCATTGAACACGTATTTCAAGGCAGTAGCTCTTACAGGAATGGATTGGATGTACATCGGCGGAGCATTAGTTGCATTTGCAATCGGCGGAACCCTATTCAGGATCGGGGCAAAAAGATTCATCAGGAATCGCGATTAAAAAACATTTAAAAGTAATTCCTATCTAAAGATAGCGCGGGGCATGGTGCTCGGGGCAGGGAGAGGAAATAAAAAGAGGATAGATAGAAGATGGGAAAAAAGAATATCGGGAAAAAAGTTGGCCGGCCAAAAATGAAAAATGCAAATCCAAAACAGGGAAAGCCCGTGCACAAGCACAGGATTAAGATAAGAGAAGATTCAAAGGGAAAAGTGGGTGGAAAAAGAGGGAAAGGGAACAAAGGGAAAACTCAAAAGATCTCTATGATCCCATCTGGAATTCATGGTCTTGATGGATTGATTGGAGGTGGAATTCAAAAAGATTCTGTAGTTCTCTTTGTCGGCGGAGCTGGAAGCGGAAAAACAGTCTTTGCGACCCAGTTCCTTGTTGAAGGGGCAAAGCGCGGAGAGCCAGGAGTCTTCATAACTTTTGAGGAGAAGAAATCGAGATTTTATTCAGAGATGCAGGCCCTAGGATGGAATCTTGCAGAACTTGAGAAGAAGAAATTATTCACATTCATAGAATACACTCCGGAGCAGGTTAGGAAGATGCTTGAAGAAGGTGGAGGAGAAATCGAGGTGGCCATAGAAGAGATGAAAGCGAAAAGGATTGTCATCGACAGCATCAGCTCATTTGCGCTTCTATTTGAAAACGAGCTTGTCAAGAGGGAAGCTGCCCTATCCTTGTTTGAACTTCTCAGGAAGTGGAATGTGACCACACTGCTCACACTGGAAGAAGAGCCTGTCATAGGGATGGCAGTAGAGCACATCGCGTCGCCGATTGAATTTGAGGTTGATGGGATAATTCTGCTTTATTTTGCGAGAACAAATGCAGGAAGAGTAAGAGGCCTCGAAGTCCTGAAGATGAGGGGCGTGCAGCACTCAAGACAGATTCTTGGATTTGAGATAGGGAAGGGCGGAGTAAAGATCTCAAAGAAAGTTGTGCGCTTGAAGTGATGAGGATGAAGTGATTATTTTCTTGCACTAGCACTAATCTGTTCCCCAAGAGAAGATATAAAAGTTTTTCTTGCCTGTGTTTACCCAAGGAAATCTAGGTGATGAGATACATTCTTCAAATACCAGCAACAGGCAGAGCAGATGCCGAAATCTATGACGGAGTGACTTACGGAGAGCTTCGTGATCTGGAAGATAGGATTATAGACTTGCAGGGGAAGTTAAGGCAAAAAGACAGAGCAAATCCACTCCTAAAGATAGTCACTGTTGATAGGGTAGGAATACATTTTAATCCAACCGAAGAATATCTACCTAAAGTCAGAGGGAAAACCTTAACTCAGAGTCTAACAGTATATCTGGGAGATATAGAGCAAGTTTTGACTGAGTTAGCTGTTTAGGATAAGGTTCAAGCCCTCTCGTCCCTAAGCTTCAGACGGCATTCCCTTCCTATCGCGAATCTGCTTCACAATCTTGTTCTGCAACTCCTTCGGAAGGCGCTGGAAATTCTGATCTACGACGAAGAAGCTTGCTCTTCCCTCACATGCTCCTCGAAGGAGGCCTGCAAATCCGAAAAGCTCTCCAACAGGAATTCGTGCACGAAGGGCAAGATGATCTCCTTCCTGATCCACTCCGAGGAGCTGTCCTCTCTTATTCTGCACCAACCTGGAAATCTCGCCCATGAAGCGCACTTCGCTCTCTATCTGAAGCACTTGAATGGGCTCAAAAAGGATCGGCTCTGCATCTCTGAATGAGTCTCTTATCGCATCCCTGACTGCAGGCAATACTTGCGCGGGCCCGCGATGGATAGCGTCCTCGTGCAATTTGCAATCATCCAATATGACCTTGAAATTTACGCATGGCTCATTTGCGATCGGCCCTGCATTGACAACCTGCCTGAATGCCTCAAGACATAACTCAAGAACTTCTCCTATATGCACAACTCCTCTCGTCCTCTCCTGGAAAACGCAGCCCTTATAGATCTCCCTATACTGCCTTGATTCCTTGTTCTCTATACCTAAGCGTTCAAGAGTTTTCCAGAGCTGCTCATCTTTCTTCTTTATCTGCCCCTCACGTATCTCTCCGGATTTTATAGCGTCAGAGACCTGCTCTTCAAGAGGCTCGACAGAGATAAAAAAATCATTATGCTTGTTAGGAGTTCTGCCTTGGAATATCTGGCTCGCCTTCTGGATGCTCTCACGATAAACAACAATTGGTGGGCTTGTTGTGATATCAACTCCTTTCTCAGTTACGATTCTGTTTCCGACAACCTCCAAATGAAGCTCTCCCATTCCGGAAAGCAAATGCTCTCCTGTCTCTTCATTAATTTCGATCTTGATGGTAGGATCTTCCTTGCCGACCTTACGCAGAACCTCGACAAGCTTTGGCAGGTCAGATGCTCTTTTTGCTTCAACACTCACAGTGACTACGGGCTCGAAGAGGTGCTTCATGCTCTCGAATGATTCGATGTTCTCGAGGCTGCTCACTGTTTCTCCAGCATAAACTCCCCTTAACCCAGCTATTCCAACAATGTTTCCTGCAAGAGCCTCATCGACAATAATCCTCTGTGCACCTTTGTAGAGATTGACTTGTTGAACTCTGACCCATTTCTTGCTTCCATTCATCCAAAGCTCTTGGCCCCTCTTTACAGTTCCTGAAAAAAGCCTGCCGCCTGCAATCTCTCCTGCGTGCTCATCAATTACTATCTTTGTTGGAACAAAGGCAACAGGCCCATTCGGATCACAGGAGAGCAATGCCTTTCCGAGATCAGATTCGAGATCGCCAGGCCATATTTTTCTGATCCTGTATTCCTGTGCCTGTGCAGGATTTGGAAGATGGCTTACAACCATGTTTAGGATGACGCGATGCAAAGGGGCCCTCTTGCTCAATTCCTTGCTATTCCCTTCTTCGTAAGCGCGCAAGATATCGGCGAAGGAAAGATTGTTCGCTTTCATGAATGGGAAAGACATTGCCCATTTGTGTATCGCAGAGCCAAAACAAACACTTCCTTCCTGAACGCTGAGATGCCATTCATCTTTGAATTCCTCTGGCACAAGACCGCTGATATAAACATTGACTTCTTCAATGATCTTGAGAAATTTATTCTGCATTCCCTCTGGTGTGAGCTTAAGCTCCCGTATCAAACGATCCACTTTATTGATGAAAAGAACCGGTTTCACTCTCTCCTTCAGCGCTTGCCTAAGCACGGTCTCTGTCTGTGGCATCATCCCCTCTACAGCATCCACAAGTACAACAGCGCCATCTGTTGCCCTCATTGCCCTCGTCACTTCTCCACCAAAATCAACATGTCCCGGAGTATCAATCAGATTGATCAAGTACCTCTTGCCAGCAACCTCGTGGATCATATTCACGCTTGCAGAATCTATCGTAATCCCTCTTTCTTTCTCATCAGCATGAAAATCAGTTACAAGAAGCTGTCCCGCGAGCTCTTCAGAGATCATTCCGGCTCCCGCAAGGAGAGAGTCAGTCATTGTAGTCTTGCCATGGTCGATGTGCGCGACTATGCCGATATTCCTGATGTATTGTGGCTGCTTCATCAGGCGCACAATTTCTTCTACTTGATTATCTGCCATCTTTATTTTCGCTCTGCTCACTCGCGAAAAGCCATTTTTGAACGCACGGACAGGGTCCGGCGCGCCGGAACAAGCGCGTTCCGTGCGAAGCCTCCGAGAATTAAAAAAGGATAAGCAGGATGTTTTAAAAACGTTTCTGTTAATCTACGATTTCGCGGAAAAGTAATTTGGACTCAATCCTTATCACACAGCATCTGACTATTGCATTCAAAGCATTTCTGCATTATCCAAATCTCCAAAATGTGAATCCTTTGTTAAAATTTTTAGACTGTAAGTAAGTGCGGTTGCGAGTATCATGGAGTCAATCATTCCCCAGTTCTTTACGACTTTTTTCCTTTTATAGTTCAGTCCACCCGCTAATCTTGCTATGCTCAGATTTAACGGAAGCACATGAGTTGCTTGTGTTACTATTGCTATCAGCTCCTCATGGGGCACATTTTGCTTCATAGCCCAATTAGAAATTTCTGAGATAGTTACAATACCTGTATAACATCTCTCCCTCCTTAGGACATCCTTAACCTTTGCTCCTTTATCACTTTTAATAAAAAATTCAATCCAAGCAGAAGTGTCCAATAACATTTGAATTGTGTTTGTTTATCTAATACTCTCCCAGTCTATCTACTCTCTCCCTCTTGAAAGGCTTCGCACCCTTGGCAATTCCAAAAGCCCTTTCTATCAGTTCTAACTTTCTTTTTTTAAGCAAACCTACCTCTACTTTTTCACCTTCCTTTATTTTTTCTTTCTCAGCAATCTCTTTAGGGATAAGCAGTCCGAGAGACGTTCCAACTCTCCTGACCTTGACTTCGAAGACCTTCCCCATCGTAAGAATTATAATATATTATAATATATAAACTTTTCGCTGTCTTTACCTCGCAGCATCAGACTGCCTTGTCATCTCATTCTTCTTGGAGACCGCGAAACTCTTTGCCGCATCATTGGTGCTTGCCGCAATCAGCTCTGTTGCAAGAGCTTCTGGAAATCCAATCCTCTTCCTGAAAGCCTTGTCAGAAGCACCATGTGACAAGTTGCGCAGGGCAGCGTTCAATCTTCTTGTAGGTGAAGTATCCACTGCCTGCAAGTATCTTGCTCCACCATATTCAATAGTGGTTGTTTCATCAGAGAAAGCAGCGTTCTCTATAGCCTTTACAAGTACTGCAATAGGATTCTGATTTGTCTGCTTTTCAATTATCTTGAATGCTTCGATGACATCTTTGGCACGAGAGGAAAATTTCCCAGTGCTGTTTGTCATAATCTTATGCTTCTTTCCCCTGTGCCCTGGAATCTGGGTCTTATTTATCAGTCTTTCAATGATGCTGATGCGTCCTTTAGAAAATCCATGTCGCTCTCTTCCATGTGACTTTGGCATCAGCCTCGCATCAAGAGAGATATAGCGGCGCAATCCCGGATCTTCTACCTTCACCTCAGATATGTCCCATAGATCGAATATTTTCATTTTTTCTAAAATCTTATTTTCTTCCTTTTTCGATTTTACCCTTCAAAAGCGCATCAAGAGATTGATCATTCACCTTTATCACCTGGTATCTGATTCCAGGGATGTCCCCCTTTGCTCTTCCCTTGTTTCCACCGATGGCTTCTACAACAACTTCATCGTGCTCATCGATGAGTTTGATAGCCTCGTTCCCCGGCACGAATGCAGGGATAAGCTTGTTATTCTTTGCCAGCTGGACACGCACACACTTTCTCATCGCAGAATTTGGCTGCTTTGCCTCAACCTGGAACTTTGCCAGAACGATGCCGCGTGCCTGTGAGGCTCCTTTGAGAGGATCATAGCGGGCCTTAAGTTTCAGGATGCGCTTGGAATACTTTTTAGAGTTCCATCTAAGCTTGCTCCTGTTCTTCTTCATTTTTAATGCAGAGTAAAGTCCCATCTTAATTCCTAAGAGGATGATAAGTATCACGTATAATACGTATGATATATAAACTTCCAGAAGGGAATTTATAAACCTTTTGGGAAAAATCGGGGGAAGAAAGGTTAAGGTGGTTAGGTTAATAAAGACGTTCCAGTTTGCCAGTATATGAACAAACCCAATTATCACGGGGGGGGCCTTATAAATCTGGTTGCCTCAATTGAAAACGCCATGGGCGGGCGATCAAAGTATAAATCATTAAGTAAATTAAATCCTTCTGAATTGAAGGATTCAAAGAATATAGTTCTAATGTTAATAGACGGACTGGGTTATGATTTCTTAATGAAAAATGGTAAAGGAACTGCATTCAACAAAAACACCAGAGGAAGAATGACTAGTGTTTTTCCTAGCAGCACTAGCGCAGCTATCCCTACATTAATGACGGGGCTTTCTCCCCAAGAACATGGAATGACGGGCTGGTTTATGTATCTAAGAGAATTTGGAAGCCAGATAATCCCACTCCCATTTATTCCCAGACTTAAAGGAGGATCAAATCTCGGGAAGTTAATCAAGTTAAAAGATGTATTTAACATTAAACCCGTTTCAGATAGGCTAAAAGTAAAGACTTATGTTGTCCAAGGAAATAAAATTCTAAATTCAGATTTTACAGTAGCTGCTGCGGGAAAGGCAAAACGGATGGGATATAATAAAATGGGTGGTTATTTTAGGGCAATCAAAACTATCATTAACTCAAATAGTCAAAGAAAATTTATATTCGCGTACTACCCAGAACACGATTCTCTGTGCCATAAGAATGGGAGCACAAATAAAAAAGTCCTAAGGCATTTTAAAAAATTGTCTAAGAAACTGGATTTTTTTATAAAATCAATTGAGGGGACTAAGACTACAATAATCATAACCGCCGATCATGGAATAACCGATGTCCATCCAACAAAGAGAATTAATATGAGAGACCATCCAGAATTAAAGGAAACCTTAGTAATGCCTTTATGCGGGGAGCATAGATTCGCTTATGCGTATGTAAGACCTTCGGAACAAAAGGAATTTGAAAGATATGTGAATACCAGATTAAAACATTGCTGTGAGCTATTTAAAAGCGGAGAATTACTAAGTAAAGGATATTTCGGAATATCTAATACCCATGACGAATTTAAAAATAGAATAGGAGATTACATTTTAATAATGAAGGACCATTATGGAATTTATGACGACCCAATATACCAAAAGAGAGATCATTATCATATAGGAGACCATGGAGGGACTTCTAGTGAAGAACTTTATGTACCTCTAATTGTTATAAGGAGATGACCTATTTTAGACAGAATTAGACACATCTACAAATTTTAAAGCCCTACATAACCCTGATCATATCAATCTTAAAGTAGCGCTCAAGGATGTTCTTCAGCTCCTTCAACCGAGAGGAGTTCTTTCCTATGATCAGGGCTTTGCTCTGTGGCCCTGCCCTGATGCTCACAACACCATTCTCGACCTTGACCTCTTTGACCCTTACAGGAGAGATGATTGAATGGATGAACTCGACTTCATTCCCATTATAGGAAATGACCTTGACTCTTCGGTTCAAGACAGCGCTCAATTTCTTGGCATTGACTCCGTGCTGCCCGATAGCCCTGCTCAACTGATCCTCCTGCACGATGAATATAAGAAAAATCCCATAAGTGAAACAATCCGAAGGCCTTACCCTGGTTACTCTTTCAAATAGGTTTATGTACTGAATATCTTGGAACACTAATTTTCTTATCATCTTTAATTTTTTATCCTGTTCGCGTTCTCGTGGAGTTTTTGCACTCTTTTATAGACCACTAAAACGCGATTTTGTTTAAAAAGCTTTCTTTTAAATTCTGTCTCATGTTTTCTGCCCCGCGCTCCCGGCCCCGCGCTCCGCGCTCTGAGCTCCCGGCCCGCGCCATCATGCGCTCACTCCTATGACAGAGACAGGGAAATCTTTTTCACAGATTACAGCAAGCTCTTCCGAAGTAGATGGAAGTATTTCTATCTTAAGTGCAGAAAAAGAGGAATAGAGATTCAATTTTTCTCCGAGAGAGGGAGAGCAGTTATTCGAAATATATAGCTCTTTCACACGATCAAGCTTGATCAGCTTCAGGTTTCTGGAAGAGCCAAAGACTATCTTCTTAGGCTTGTCTTTCAAACTTTTTTGCAGGTCTTTGAGTGGCATTTTAATTTTAAGGAGCTAATTCAGAGAAATCCTTCCAGCCTCCCCATTCAAATCGTCGATGTAAAGAAGCATCAATTCATCAAAGCGCAAATCCTGGGATAGGCCCTTTGTGTACTCTTTGAACGAGCTCCAATCCCAATATTCTCCCCTATCAGTTATGGTAAACAAAGAAAGAAGAGGATTTTCAGGATTCACAGCTTCCAGAGCAACTTGCGCTTCCCTAACCATCACTCTGAGCTCCATGTGTCCAAAATAAATATCTCTCTTAGAATCAAATTCCATCTTATTCAGGATCAGGCAAGCTTTCCTCCTACTTTCACAAACAAGCCTGGCAATCCCGTACCAACAGGAACAGGCTGGTTGATTATTACATTCTCGATAACGCTTGAAAGAACGTCCTTCTCACCACTTAATGTTGCAGCAACAAAGTGCTTTATCGGAGTCTCGAACGCTGCCTTTGCAAGAAGGCTTCCTTTCTCCTTGATGATCCCAGTCCTTGTAACTCCAAGCACATCTCCATTCGCAGTCATCAAATCAGCGATAAGCTTGATGTGTTTCTCATCAATGCTGATTCCTTGCTTCTCGATAACGCTCTTAGTCTCATCTATGATGAGCTGTCTCGCAGCCTCTATCCCAAGATTATTCGCGACCTCGTAGATATTATTAGTCCTTGTTTTCTTTGTATCTACCTCTTTTATCTTCAAGACCTCCCCGAGATTGCTTCCGTAGGTAAGAATGACGTAATCTCTCTCTCCTCCACGCTTGAGAGGAAGAACTTCCTTTACTCCCTTCACTCCAGAGACAATTATTCCACTAAGCTTGCCCTTGATCTTGTAGATATCTTTGTAATCTGCCTTGCCCTTCAGCTTCACACTAAGACCTTCTTTTGTAACTCTTACACTCAAGTCTTTATCCTTGAACTGTTCTGCGACATCCTCGGCAGAGAGCTTGTGCTGCTTCATCGCCTTCATATCAAATTTGACATCTATCTTCAGCTCAGTGAAATTAATCTGGATTTCAGATGCGAGCTCTTTCAATGTAACTTCCCTTATCTTTGAAGCTATCCTCTCTGCATCCACCTCATTATTGTATTCTGGTTTCAAATACACTTCCATGACTGGAGTTGTAGGCTCTTTTCTTGCATCGAACAACTCAATCAATCTTGGAAGTCCGAGTGTGATTGCGAATTCTGCGACTCCAGCGAAGTGGAAAACATTCAGTGTCATCTGTGTAGATGGCTCTCCAAAGCTCTGTGCAGTGATTATCCCTATAGCTTCTGCAGGTGTGATCTTCTCTTTCAAGTGCGCCCTGTCGACAGAGATTCCATCATCTCCATACATGAACTGCACGATGTTCGAGGTTCCATCCCTTATCGTCCCATCATATTCTACTTTTACATCTTGAAGAGAGTTAGCAAGTCTCCTGTACAAGTATCCGCTCTTTGGTGTCCTTAAAGCAGTATCCATCAGGCTATCTCTTCCAGTTATAGCAGAGAAGAAAAATTCATATGGAGCAAGACCTGTGTAGAAATTGTTTGCGACAAATCCTCTTGAGGCAGGCATCAGCTCTCCCTGCATGAAATGGCTGAGAGTCCTCTTCTTATATCCGAGCTCGATTCTCTTGCCCCATAAGATCTGCTGGCCGACGAGCGAGCCCATCTGAACCCTATTGACTGGCGATCCTCTTGCTCCAGAGAAAATCATGATGTTTACAGGATTATTCTTCTCTTCTTCCCGATTTATCTTCTCAAGAATTACTCCCGCTATCTTCTTTCTGATCCCATCAAGAGCTTGCTGGATTTCAATCTCCCTCGTCTCATCAAGAGTCTTTCCTGGAAGGGCCTTAAGCTTTCCTCCATGGAAATTATCAATTATCTCTCCAACTTTCTTATACGCGTCTTTCACCAGCTCTTGTGTCTCGCCGGCAAGGTTTACGACAACATCACCCAGCCCTACGGTAAATCCCCTTCTAGACAAGACTCCACAACCAAGCCTGAAAATCCGCTCTAGCATGAGGATGACCTCTTCCTTAGGATAAGTCTTCATCATCTCAAGGATAAGCTTTCCTTTCTCAATCCCTATAGACTCATCATCCACAACTCCCTTGATGATCTTTCCATCTTCAATCGTCAATCTTTTGATCTTAAGGTCAATCTTTGGAAGAAGGGCAGAGAAGATTACTTTTCCATCGACAACAGACGGCCATCTTTTCGCTTCTTTAGGCACTTCTGCTCCTGTCTCTGCAATCAATTGGATGGCCTCATCCTTATTTATCTGCATTCCAGAAGTGAGGATGAAATTTCCGGAGATAGAATCCTCTATGCATCCCAAAACATTGGTTCCATCCTTCGGAGTCACTAGGTGATTCTTGATGTCGAGAAGCTGTATGGCTTCACTGCGCGCTTCCTCAGTCTGCGGAGCGTGGATATTCATCTCGTCTCCATCAAAATCCGCATTGTATGGGAATGTTGCAATAGGATTAAGGCGGAAAGTTTTTCCAGGCAAGATTTTTGCGTAATGTGCCATCAAGCTCATCCTGTGCAAAGATGGGTGTCTGTTGAAGAGAAGGACATCTCCATCACGCAGATGGCGCTCAACTACATATCCTATCTCTAGTTCATTGATCAGCTCATCTTTAAGATCATCCGTTATCCTTTTCTTCCTTCCATCTGGCCTTACAATGTAATTCGCTCCGGGATGCTGTTTTCCATTGCGTATATACTGCTTCAAATATTCGATATTAGAGCTTGTAACTTTTTCTGGAACAGTTAGTGTTGTTGCTATCATCAGAGGTATTCCAACCTCATCGATCTTCAGATATGGATCAGAGCTTACAACTGTTCTGCTGCTGAAATCAACTCTCTTTCCCGCCAGGTTGTGCCTTATTCTTCCTTCCTTACCCTTTATTCTTTCAGTGAGAGTCTTAAGAGGCTGGCCGCTCCTGTGCCTTGCTGGAGGAACCTGAGAGATAGTATTGTCAAAGAATGTAGCTACGTGATATTGCAGCAAATCCCACAAGTCTTCGATAATCACCTCTGGCGCTCCTGCATTCAGATTTTCCCATAGACGCTGATTTGATCTCACTATGTCGCTAAGTTTGTGAGTAAGGTCATCTTCACTTCTCTCTCCTGTCTCAAGTGTGATTGATGGCCTTACAGTAACTGGCGGAACAAGAATCAGGGTAAGGATGGCGTTTTCCGGCCTGCAGTTTGTCGCTCCAAGCAACGCTGCGTCCTCATTGCTGATGCGGGATAGCATGCTCCTTATAGCTGAAGGGAAAACTCTCTTTCCGTCTATGTAGAATGAATATGGCTTTTCAAATTTCACTTTTCCTTGCTTTGCATTGCAATGAGGGCATTTCTTCGCAACTCGTGCCTTCGCGATCCTTTCCTTAAGCCTTAACCTTAGTGCATCCTCTTTATGCATCAGTATCTTTCCGCATTCTTCACAGGTTGCCTTCAGGAACATCTCTATCATCCCTATGTACTTGATATGAACGACTGGCCTTGCAGTCTCGATATAGCCAAAGTGTCCCAAACATTCCTTTAATTTTCCAGCGCAGGTTCTGCATCTTACTCCAGGATCTATAGCCCCGAGGCGAAGGTCCATAAGTCCCCCATCTACAGGATATCCATCCATGTCGTAAAGTTCTGGCGTTACAATCTTCGCTCGCGAAAGTTTCTTTACCTCTTCTGGCGAGACTAAGGTGAAGTATATGGCCTTCACTTGTTTGGTTACGATTATCTGTGACATTTTTCTTTCGTTTCGCTTTTATTTATTTTTCTTTTGCTGAGTTTTTGGATGAAACCTTTTTCCAAAAGGGTTCACTCATACTTACTCTTCAACTCAAGGCGAGGCATTATATGCAATGAAGTCAGCTCCTCAAGCAGAAGCTTGAATGCATAGCTCACCTCTACAGGCTCTATATTTGCGCTCTCGCCGCAAAGAGGGCAAGTGTTTGTTTCTTTTGCATAATTATGAATAGCCATCACATCACATTTTTCACATATGTAGATTACTACCTTGTCAGAATCATATCTTTCCTTGAGCAGCAAGGCAGCTCCATGTCCGATAAGTGCATCCTTCTCCATCTCTCCCAAACGCAATGCACCGCCCTTGCTTCTGCCTTCTACTGGCTGCCGTGTAAGCAAAGTGACGCGACCGAAGCTTCTTGCATGGAGCTTGTTTGCAACCATATATTCCAGCTTCAAGTAATACATATTCCCGATGTAGATCTTGGCTTCCATCTTCTTTCCAGTGCGCGGATCATAAAGGGTTTCCTTGCCATCTTCTCTGAATCCGAATGATCTCAGCTCCTTCTCAAGGTCCTCTACTCTTTCTGAGGAGAATGCAGTTCCATCAATGAATCTTCCGCTCAATGCTCCTACTTTGCCTGCGAGTAGCTCGATGAGATGTGAGACTGTCATTCTGCTAGGTAGGCTGTGAGGAGAGAAGAGTATATCCGGCTTCATCCCTCTTTCGCTGTATGGCATATCCTGCTCTGGAACAAGAGCAGAGAGCACCCCCTTCTGTCCATGTCTGCTGCTGAATTTGTCTCCTACTTCTGGAATCCTAGGATCCCTAGTTCTAAGCTGGATAATCCTATTTCCTTCCTGACTGATACTGATGAAGACATCGTCCACAACTCCCTTTTCTTCCTGTCTCATTGTAACGCTGTTCTCTTTCCTGATTTTTGCCATGCTTATCTCTCCGATCTCTGTCAGGAATTTAGGAGGGGATGTCTTTCCGATCACTACATCATTTTCGCGGGCATAAGCTTCTTTGTGTGCAATTCCATCATCATCAAGGTGGCGATAAGAATTCTCAGTCTTGTATCCTACAACATCTTTAGAAGGGATTGTGATCTCATCTGCAAGGCCGCCAGCATAGTATAGCTCCTCGGTCTCATAAGGCCTGAAATATGTGCTTCGTGCAAGACCCCTCTGGAGGCTTCCAGCGTTTATTACAAGCGCATCCTGCATGTTATATCCCTCATAACTCAATACAGCAACAACCACATTCTGTCCTGCAGGGTAATGTTTCAATGTCCCCTGCACGAAACTGCGCACGATGGGTTTCTGAGGGTAATGAAGCAAAGATATGTCTGTGTCGAGCCTTACGGGAAAATTCGTTGTGTAAAGTCCAAGAGATTGCTTCTGGGTCTTGCTTCCTCTGTTCAATCTTGCGCTTTGACAGAAGTTAGAGAAAGGAACCAGAGAGGAAATAAGGCCGAATTGTGCTATAGGGTCTACTTCAAGATGAGAATGAAGTGGAGAAATATCTGCTTCTGTAAAGGCGACGAGGGAATTCTCTTCCTCCGCAGCATCTAGGAATTCAACAATCCCAAGCTTGATTAGATCCTTCCATCCCATTCTTCCAGCTTCAACCTCTTTTTTATGCCTCTCTTCAAGCTGGCTTCTGCCTTCTTTCAAGATTATGAGCGGTCTGAGAACCCTTCCGACTTCTGTCGAAACAAATACTGCCTCTTTATCTGCATCAGCGTAAACGCTTCCTTCAAGGGGGAGCTCTCCTCTTCTCCTCCTTTCGCGCAATTGAGAGGCAAATTCACCCAGAGAAGAGATTTTTCCGACCACTTTCCCGTTAAGGAATACATCGTATATCCGCGCTGGAGATGATTCAGATTCCGATACTTTCTCTTTTTCCTTTTTCGCATAGCGCATCATCCCCGCTTCTTCGAAAATTCCAAGCAAGACAGATTCATCGACATTAACCGCAGTGGAGATTCTCGCCAAGATCGCGAGATTCTTTCTCAATCCGATAGAAGTTCCCTCTGGAGTCTCGATTGGACAGAGCCTTCCGTAATGTGTTGGGTGCAAAGTTCTTGCCTTGAAGTTTTCCTGCTCCGATGGGAGAAGGCTCACAACTCTTTGGATCTGAGAGAATAGATCAAGATAATTTGTTCTCTGAATATTTTGGGTTATTCCTTTCTTTTCGCCAATCCAGCTTCCAGTGGCCATCGCACTTTCAATCCTTCTGCTGAGAAGCGAAGGCTTCACGATTATTTTTGCGGAATAAAATTTCTTTTTCTTATCGAATCGCTCAAGAGTGTGCTGCATATCTCTAGTAAGTATAGAAAGATTTATCCTAAAAAGATCAGTAAGCAAATCTCCAGAAAGGCGCACTCTCTTGTTAAGATAGTGGTCTTTATCATCCACAGGCCTGCCGTCCCTCGAAACAAGGAGCAGATGCTTCACAAGCTTGCACAAGGTTCGTGCCTTGTCTTTTCTGCTGTTCTTATCAGTGCCGATGTGCGGAAGAAGGAATGAATCAAGCCTTGACGTGACTCTATCTATCATCTCTGGCTTTGTTCCAGAGAGATTCATCCGCTCAACGAGGAAAATTATTGCGTCTTCTTCTTTCTGCAGGCTAGAGAAAGAGTACAGGTTGACGATTAAGCTGTCATACTCTTTTCCTATCTCCTCGAAGATTTCAGAATCTCTTACAAGTCCAAGTGCCTTGATTACGGGGATTACGGGAAGGTTCTTGAAACGGGTGAAGGACATCTGAATCTCACCTTCCTTATTTTCAGTAATATTCAATGGGATCCTGTAGCTTCCTCTTTCAGAGAAAAGACGTGCAGAGATGTTTCCAGAAGAATCTTTTTCAACAAATGGCTGATTAGGAGCGAGATCTTCAATCAAGACAAGAACTCTTTCATTTCCATTCAGAATAAAATACCCACCAGGATCTGCAGGATCCTCATAATTGTTGATCATTTCCTGTTCTTTCAATCCAGAAAGGTGGCAGAACTTGCTCTTGACCATGATGGGCAAGTCGCAGATACGTGCATTAAAGAATTCCTTCTCGTTCCCCCTATGCAGATTAATTTCCAAGAATATAGGGGCAGAATAAGTTATCTTCCTCAAACGGGCCTCGAAGGGAAACAGATCCTTCTTGCTTCCATCTGCCTCGGTTATGATTGGTTTTCCGACAGAAATCTTTCCGAGCTTTAACCCAAGCGATGGATCGAGTTGTGCGCTCAACTCATCGACAATGACCTGTAACCTGAATTCGACAAAATTATTGAAGCTCTTGATATTACTTTCTACAGCTGAGAATTCTTCGAAATATCTTTTGACTAGCTCCTTCATTATCTAACCACCTATTCATTCACCTGTTTACTCGCTTGACCTTTTACTCGCCTATTTACTACCAATCTGCCTATAGAGTTTCTATATTGCCGATTATTTGAGTAGTGCCTAAAACGTATCAAATATTAAACTATAACTCTAAAATATTCCTTCTCTGATCCGGCCTCATCCTTCCTCAGGATTTTGATAACATCGCCTTTTTTGATGCCTAAATCAGCGATGGCAGGATCAGAAGTCTTGATTCTAGGGAGCTGCTCTTTGATAATGTTATACTTCTCAAGTAGTTTGACAGCTTCGTCCTCTTTAAGTTTTACATGTTTTGGTTGAAGAACGTGCATTTTTCAGACTAGGGCTAAAGTTTTAGCTGTAAGTAAAAATTATGCCATTTCCATGTTTAAAAGCCTTTCGGTTTTTTGCTTTGTTAGGGCTAATTTGGCCTTTTTGGGGTTTTGGTTTTTTCGGTTTTTTTTAGGCATCCGATGCTTAAGGAACACCAGAATCACGATGTCTTAGCAAGTATGATGCCTTTTGAGCGCAATTATGGCTATCAAGCGCTTTTTTAGATCTTTCCAAGTACCCGAGTTGAAGAGCATGACCCCCGATAAGGATCCCCCTACCGCCGCCTAATGTTGTCGTCATGACCCATAACGGATCTCTGCTCACCTGAAGATTCCCAAGATTCTCATGAAATGTGTGCATTCTTTCACCTAGTTCAGCATATTCGTGGACGTTAGAGAGATAAACAAGGGAAAACTCCTCTTCACCATCAAGACTCAGGCCTTCCTCAAACAGGTCCACTAGAGCGAACTTTATTCTTCCATCCGAATACATTCTCCTTAGTTTTTGATATTTCGCCTCGTTAGACAGCCAGCTAGATGGGTTGTGTTCCAAAAAATCACGCAGGCTCCAATATTCTTGATTCAGATGAGACCTTAGCATATCATCGCTATAGCTATAGCTATAGCCAGTATCAGATAGAATCAAACCGATTATCATGGAGCTTACCCCGTATAAATTAATTAACCTGTCCCCCATTTCTAAGATTGCCTCTTTATTAAGACGCTCAGCACAGAAACTTTCCTCGAGAGATTTCAGATCCACTTTTCTCGAGGTTAAATTTGAGATATAATCCTGCCTTGTTCCAGAAAGTTCTGCCAGAGCGCATCGGAATCTCGCATATTCAACTGCCGCAATGTTTTTATCCACCAGCAGAGCAGAATCAAGATCTGAGTTAGCTAATAAAGAAGCTACTTGATCAAACCCTCCGATGACGAATAATCCTGCTCCTTTAACCCCATGCAACTGATTATCAGCTAATATTTCCTCGAGAACTTCATTAGAAGAAGAGTACTGTAAGTGAAAATCGCGATCTAAACGATGGCGGTAGCTAGAAAAATCTTCATTGCCAATAAGGAACTAAGTCCCTTTCTAAACGGCTTTCAATCGTCATTTTTATTCCCGAAAGGGTATTAGATATCAGGAAAAGTGTTATTTAAACTTTTTTGCTCCGAGGGCAAAACAAAAAATGGGCTCGACGGGAGTTGAACCCGCGACACCCGGATTAAAAGTCCGGTGCTCTGTCCAGGCTGAGCTACGAGCCCTCTAGTCAGAAAGAGAAAAGAAATTTATAAAGGTTAGCTAAATGAAGCATAAAAAGAAAAAATTATAAATAGTAACCCCATCAGAATAGAATGGAAGCGGCACAAGAAGAAACACTTGCGACATTCCTTAATCAAGCAGAGGACAGGCTTTACTTGACTATTGGGAATTTGCCAGAAGATGTGAAGCCCAGCACAGTAAATTTCGTAATCGCAGATAAGAAGAAGATTAAGGCTTATTCAAGGTCCTACCCATCAATGGCAAGGGCGGGGCAAGAAGAGATTGCAGAGTATCTTCAAGAGGCAGATGCCTTTATTTCTAAGTACGGATAATTAAGTGCGGGCAGGATTGAAATGGTATCAAAAATTGTCGGGGTTGGGCATTATCTGCCAGAGAAAGTCATAACTAATTCTTATTTCGAAGAAAGGAATCCTCTTTTCCAATACGACCAGAACGAAGAAAGGACGGGTGAGCCAATAATCACTTCTGATGAATGGATAATGAGACGGATGGGAGTTGCCGAGAGGAGAGAGGCTGGAAAGGATGAATATGTGCATCACCTCGGAGCAGAGGCTGCGAAAAGAGCCTTATGCATGGCAGGAATGCAGCCAGATGACTTGGATGGGATCATGCTTACTTCAGTAACTCAGAAAACGCGATTTCCGTCAGCTGCCATCGAGGTGCAGAAGCTTATAGGCGCAAGAAATGTAAAAGAGGCATTTGATATCGGTGCTGCATGCGCTGGATTTCCCCTTGCGCTTTATCATGCAGATCTTGCAGTGCAGGCCTCGAGAGGAAATTACCTTGTAGTCGCTGTAGATACATTAAGAAAGATAACAGATGACACCGATGCAAATGCGCCTTTGTTCGGGGACGGAGCAGGAGCCGCCATCCTGAGCTACACCGATAAGAGAGAAGGGATTCTGGCATACAGTTCAGGAAGCAATCCATTTGATGGAAAGAGTGGGTGGATTCTTCAGGGTGAAAGCGGAAAGCTGAGGATGCCTGAAGGGAAAAGTGTGATGAGGGAAGCAATTGAATCCATGGTTTCGCTATCAAAAGATATAAAGAATCAGCTCGGATGGGACAATAAGGATATAGATTTAATTATTCCACACCAAGCGAATATAAGGATCTTGAAGCAGGTAGGAGAAAGATTAGGGCTTGAAGGCAAAGTTTTTATAAATATAGAGAAGTATGGAAACATGTCGCCTGCGACATGTGCTGTCGGAATGTCAGAGGCAGTTGAGCAAGGAAAAATCAAAGAGGGATCAAAAGCAATCATAGTATCATTCGGTGCTGGCCTTATTTATACAGGTGTTGGATTAGTGTATTAGAAATAGGGGTTATCCAAAGCACCTCATCTAAAAATCAAAAATAATATAGCCACGATTGCGACAGCAGCGACAATCATGCCGATAATTGCGAGAGGGCTTTTAAGCAGTGGATCTGTCATGGCCTTTAGATCTAATCCATAATGCTCTTCTCCAGCCCTCGGCCCCGCGCTCCCTTCCCCGCGCCCTGTGCCGTGAGCACTTCCCGCAGTAATATCAATCTCCTTTCTCGCACGAGGCTCATATGTAACCTTCTCCCCTCTTTGAAGCCGTGCGCGCAGCTGCTCTTTGCGCGCAGCAAGTCCAAGACAAGAATGATCTTCAGGCAACCTGTGCGCGTCACAGAACTCAAGGCTGCAAAATTTGCACTGGAAAGGAAGTGTCAAGAGCTTTTTCTTGCAGAACGCGCATAAGGATTTTTCCGGAGAGGAGGATTTCTCTTTTTTTGCCATCTTCTTTTTTACCATCTTCAGAAAAGGACTCTTCATCTTATAAACTTTATTTTCTCACCCCTTTTCATGTGCAATCCCTTCCAGAGAGAAAAAGGCACTTCAACAACATATTTTGCTCTCGAAGGAGAAGAATAAAGAGTGAAAGGCCTCAGGAGCTTATAGTCCACAACTCTCATGCGAGAATCCAGAAAGAGCGCATGCAATGGAAAAAAGACAAAGAACATGTGCAAAGAAATCCTGCGCTCAGAATGGAAGGAAAGTATCTTCGCCCCTTTCTGAGAGAAAGTAAACATGAATCCCTTCCAGTTCCCAACACCAAAGCAGAGCTCTGCATCAAACTTCCTTTTTTGAATCTGTATTTTCATTCTTTACCTCATTTTTCTCGCCCCCTATATCCTTTTCGCCCTTTCTGCCGAACTTGCTAAAAAGCTTCCCGAAAAATCCAGGAGACTTTTTACTATCCCCTTCCTTCTGTGCCACGCGCTCCCGGCCCTGAGCCACGTGCCCCTTTTGTAGCTCAGCCTTCTTAGCCTCTTCAGCCTCTTTCATCATCCTTTCAAGGTCATCTTTCCTTATCACGGGCAGATTTGACTTCAGAACTCCGATTGGGTCTACGATTGAAACATCAGTCTTGAAATTATCGTCCAATTCTATGGTCTCTCTTTCTTTTCCGCTGCTATTACTTTCTTTGTCTTCTACTTTCTCTTTTCTATCTTCCATGCCCCTGTTAAAGGATTTACATTTAAAAAATGTTCTAAAAGAAAGAGTTATAAGTTTTTTTATCCTGAATATCAAATGGAAATTAAGGAGAGAGTTTCAATAGCGTGTATAGTGGAAAAGCGTGAGAGAGACCTATTTACCGCGTTGATGAAGGCAGATGAAATGGCAGGAAACATTAGCCCTGAAACACAGGAGAATGTGCAAAAAGAGATCATTTCACAATATGAAGACAACGCATACCTTAAGAGCGCAAGGGAAGGCCATCTTTCCATAAGAGAGGCATACGAAAGCTTGGATGAAAAGCTTAGGGGCATCAAAAGGATTCTTCCCGCAAAGAAAGACAAGCACCATAATGCGGCAGTGGAAATCCTTGGCGAGCTCATCCCTACAGAGCATCTTAAGACGAGGGGATTGCTCGCGTGGGATAATTATGCCATGGGAACTGCCGTAACTATTGGGGTGATGTATGGCTTTTCCTATTTGATGGAGTTTACAGACGCTGGGCAGAATTTAACAAGCAATAATGTGCCATTCTTTCTTGGTCTTCTCCTTTCGCCATGGACGGGATATTTAGTTGGGCAGGAGCACAGAGCTGTACATGGGATAAATGTAAAATATGGAATGAGTGCACGCGCGTGTGCAGACTATCTTGATACAAAACTCGTAGAGTTGGGATTTGCCAAGAAGCCAGAACAAAAGGTAAAAATAGAGGATAGGTATTAGCTAAAAGTGTCTAAAAGCCAAATCACAAAACAAACTTCTCTCCATTCTTCTTCAGATAGCGCTCATACTGCTTATACTCCGGGCACAATTCCCTCACCTTGGCCCAGTAGCGCTTGGAATGATTCATTTCTTCCAGATGCATGAGCTCATGCAGGACAATGTAATGCAGAATTTCGCGGGGGGCCATGACAAGTTTCCAATTAAAATTCAAGTTCCCGCGATGCGAGCAAGAGCCCCACACAGTGCGCTGTCCTTTCAGGAAGATGCGCCTAAACTTAAACCTGCCATCCTTATTCCATTCCCGGAGAGAATGCAGGATCATCTTGCGCGCATGTGCCTTGAAGAAGCGCACAATGGCCATGCGCAACTCTTTCCCCGAAATGCCATTAGTAAAAACATGCATCTCTCCCCCAGAAATCCTTATCTCGCTTCTCCCTTGCTTGTTCAGATGCACTATCTTATACTCTTGCCCAAGAAAATATGTCCGCTCGAGAAAGGCAGATGGAGTAGGGAGCGAGGAGTAATGCTCAAATTTCTCGAGAATCCAATTCTGCTTCGAGTAGAGAAATGCGAAGATCCTGCTGTCTGAGACAAAGAAGGGTGCTGTAACCCGTACAGGCGAGCGTGGAGCAATGCTCACAGAGATGTTCCTCACACCAAATCTTTTCCTGATGTCAAGAGGTATATTCTTTCCTCCAAGTTCCAAATCAAGCTCAAATCTGCGCTCCATCCTCTTCTTTCCTCTGCCCTCTTTTTATTTCCTACACGCAATCACGAAATCCTCAAAACGTCAGCAATTCCCTGAGTACAGGCTGAAGATCTCCCTTCAGTATCTGAACTCTTCCCGTCCTCAAGATAAGATCAGCAAGAGGATCTGAGATGTTATTATGAGTCACAATCCCAATTCTTCTCTCCCCATTTTTCCATGTATAATCTCTCTCTGCGAGACCAAGATCATTTTCACTATTCTTTGGAAGCGCTTCAAGACCAAAGTCAGCATAAGGAGTTCCGATCCTTATCAGAGAAAAGTTCTCGGATGCAAGTTCCCCTTCAAGAGCAGAAACAGCATCATGGGGGGAAACAGAAACGTCTTCTCTCTTGCCCTGTCCATTCAAGACAAAGATCCCTTTGTATGCCTTGCCCACGTCATTAAGCGCACTATATCCGACATCACCCTCTATAAGCCTGTAAAATTCAACAAACTTATCAACAGCATGCATGGCAGGCTTATCAGCAGATGGCCACCATAACGCAGCATAGGGCCTATGCAACGCATTTTGTTTCCCAGTAACCCCATCTACCATAATCTCAGGAACTGGATTCTTCATTAAGGGGAATCTTGAAGCGCCGAAGATGATCCGATCATTGTAATAGTAGGCCCAATCTTCGCAATCGAAATCTTTCTCCTCTGTCCTGCGTAATTTGAATCCCATGTGCCTTTCGCGGAAAGAAGAAAGAAAGGAATATAAAGGTTTTGGGAAAAAGAGCTTTATAAAGATTTCTACAATCAGATTTCAACAACCTGTGCCCTTACAATCTTTACCTCTGTAACAGGCCTATCACCAGAATCTGTCCCCACAGCAGCAATCTTATCCACTACATCTATGCCCGAAACAACCTTGCCAAATGCAGGATGCTTGCTATCAAGAAAGTTATTATCAACGAGATTGATGAAGAATTGGCTTCCGCCAGAGTCAGGCCCTGCATTTGCCATGGAAATCGTTCCTCTGTCATTCTGATTTGTAGAGGTAAATTCATCCTTTATCTTATACCCAGGTCCTCCAGCTCCAGTTCCCGTTGGATCTCCACCCTGAATCATGAAGCCCTTAATCACGCGATGGAAGATTATGCCATCATAGTATCCTTGAGAAACAAGCTTCCTGAAGTTTCCGACAGTTATGGGCATGTCCGAGCGAAGCTCAATCGTTATATTGCCCATCGTCGTCTCGAGCAAGACCTTTCCGCCCTCGAAGCCATCTGCATCAGAACCTTTGAATTTTCCTTTGTTCACCATTGCAAAAATCAATAATCCTATTATCAAAATGAAGACTATAAAAATCCAACTCTTTTTCATTTTCATCCTGCAGTCCTGCACTCAATCTTCTTCCTGTTTAGAAACGCCCTCAACGAAAGATGCGATATTCTCAAAATCCTCTGTATCCTGATGAACCACAACAGAGGAATCAGACTCTAACTCTCCTTCTTCGAATTTTTCCCTCAGTTTGTCATCGGCATCTTCCTCATTTTCAGCCTCTACCTCCAATTCAAAGGAGTCTATGACATACATTTTACGAGTAAATCTTGCCATTTTCTACCCAAGCGGGAGATTCTTATAAAGCTTACCCTTCCTATTTTCAGAAGAACCAGAAAAAATAACCAGGAAACCAAAGCGTCAAATCCTTATCCTTCCTTCTTGCCAAGGTTGCCGGCAAATTCATAAAAGATGATATCAAAGTCGCCGGAATTATTTATCCATAAAGTGCGGAAAAGGTGGTTTAATCTCTTTCTCATATCTTTCTCCTTTATACGATTTAATGATTTTTGAGAATCTCGATACCATTCTTTGCAATATTTACATTTGTGATTGATATGCACGATTGTTTTTCTTTTCTTCATCTCCCTATCAGTTCCAAAAACTCGCCGGAGCTCATAATTTTGATGCCTTTGTGCTCCTTAAGCTTTAGCAGATGCTTATCACCCGTTACGATAAAATCGGCGTTTCCATCAACAGCTGTTTCTATGATCTTATCGTCTGTCGGATCTTCTGTAACAATTTTAAGTCTGGTTTTTATAGTAATTATTTCGCAAAAGTTTTTTAATAAAGCTAGTAGTTCTTCGATTTTGTCCTCCGGGAATCTGAATTTGTCCCTTAACGTTCTAACAACCTCGTCAACTATATCTTTAGAAGTGACTAAGACATAATCCCCCTCTAAACCCTTCTTTACAACTTCGTGCTCTTTCCCCCTCCAGAAGATAGATGATAGAATTATATTGGTATCTAAAACTGCTTTTATCTTAGTCATCCTCTAGAACATCTTCTTTTTTAATTCCCTTTTTCTTAGCGAACTTCGCACCGAATGAAACGAGCTTTTCAAAGTCCTTTACAGTCGGCACTGAAATTTTCTTTAGGATTATAGTATCTCCTTTGCCAAATACAGCAAATTTTGTACCTTCTTCTATCCTCAACTCCCTTCTTACTTCTTGCGGGATTACTACTTGTCCCTTGAAAGAGGATGTAGTAAGCTTAATTTTTTCTTTCATTGTAGGAAAGTAAAACTTTCTTACTTTATATACTTTTCGTCCTCGCACACAGGGCCAGAAGAATCAAGTATCAGACCCTTATCTTCCCCTCTTGCCAGTCCCTGATTATGGTCTTTGCCGTCCTAGGTTCATCCACAACCCCTCCCTTCTTCAGGAAGCCTTTCTTCCTCCCGAGTTGTTCTATAAGAGCCTCAGAATCCCCGTCAACAGAAAGGCCATAGAACTTTTCAATCTGCTTGGAATATCTTTTCATCAGATCAGCGACAACCATCTCTGGATCACGGATGGTATTTGCAGTGCGAGCACCAATCATCGAATGCTTCTTTATCGCTCCCTCTTGTATATGAGAATACTCTTCTGTCGGAATTATGCCTGGTGTATCAAGAATCCTGATTTCAGAAGTGAAGCGTATTCTTTGCACTCCCCTCGTGTATCCTGCCTGAGAGCTTGTTCTCGCCGCACCCCTTCGGGACAGAATATTAATCACAGATGATTTCCCAGTATTAGGATACCCTATGATGCCGACCTGTACCTTACGCTCGCCAACTTTTACCTTGCGAGCCTCTGCCTTTATTCTGTTCCTGAGCCTTTTTATCCCAGTTCTCTTTTTGCAGGACACGAAGAAGTAAGGGTAGAGCTTAAGCGATTCAGCTTCCTCAATCTTGGCTCTGCGATCGACAATATCATCTTTGTTTATCACATACATCAGCTTCTTGCCCCGTGCAAGAATCATTTCCTCAAGTTCCTTATTACGTGTCTCAGAGATGAAGCGCGCATCAAGTATTTCAAGAATTATATCGGAAATCCTGATTATCTCTTTCACCATTTCAGGAATCTTAGGCTTCGGTTTTGGAGGCTCAACAGGAAATTTGGCCCTCGCTTGTTGGTTCTGGTTCATTTTGTCTTTATCACAGGGAGAAGTAGGGGGATTATTTAAGGGTTGGGGCTGGGGAGTGATACCTATGTATGAATTTTACTTTTCCTTTAAAGCGTTTGAAAGATGATAGAAATCTTTTTATTATACTCTCATTTATCATCAGCATGGTTAAATGTATTTTGTCAAAGGGGGATGACCCAATAAAACAAATTAGTGAAGGTTTAAGTATAATTGAAGAGATGAATTCTCTTTACAAGAAAAAAGAAGAGATAGTCTTAGACTTATCGGGAATTGAATGGATTTTACCATGTTCTGCCTTATTGTTAAGTGGTAAGATTATGGGTTTTATAGATAAGGGTATTAAAATGACATCCTCCGCACACTAAAGTGTGCGGTTTCCTTCCACTTTAGAAGTGGAGGATAGGGCACACAAAGAAATGCCAGAGAAAAAGTTTATGGAGGGAAGAACGCATTCATCTATAAATATACCTAAAATAAAAGAAACCCCTTAAAAATCTTACTAAAAAATTAGGTTGTTTCCGGTATAATTTGTAACTTTCTTTCAGCGTTCGTCGTTGCTGCATCGACACTATCAAATTCCATACTCGCTTGAGCTAGGTAATCCTTAGCCTTCTCATAGTATTCTCTCCCCAGATCAAAATTTCCATCCATGTATAGTTCCGTTCCAGTAATTTCAGACTTTATAGATAGAATCATGAGGTTATGTGCTCTTATGAGGTTTTCATGAGCATCAAAAAGCTCCTCTGGAGGAGATGTATTCTCAAGCCTACTTTTTAGTCTGTTATACTCTTCCAAATTTTTTTCTAAGGCATCTAAAAATTGTTGTTCCGTAATCTTTCCATTCGTAAAATTTTTCATATCGGCTATATTGTTTCTAGCTATCGACCAAAATTCAGTTGTAATCTGATTACGCTCATCAATATACTTATTCCAAAGTGTAATCTGTTCTCGCTCAGAATCTTGCTCAGAAGAGCACCCGCTTGCACCTAGAGCTAAGATAGCACTAACCAACAGAAATAGCAGTAGATAGCTTCCTTTCATGTACTACTAAGGAAAATCCCCCTTAAAAATATTGTTAGCTAGGGTTTCTTAGGTTCGAGAAAACCACAGATAGCAAAACCAATAGCTAATATGGGGAACATGTAAATAAATGGGTCGAACATCTCAGCTTGGAGAGTACACCAAACATCCGCTTTATCCAGACTATCTTGTTCTAATGCAAATGTTTCGCAAGATTCAGTTGGAGTATCTAGGGATATAAAATAGATCATTAAAACCCAAAACACCGAGCTTAGCACAAACCATTGACTTCTATTCATAGGAGTTTAGGGATCCCCACCCTTAAGAATCTTACCAAACAATCGTCCGTTTATTGATATTGGCTTTCTGTATATAGGGAAGGGCTATTTTACAAGGGGAGAATTATTTAGATAG